>Ga0208013_1000383_pt1 | contig 25409 bp, 26 predicted proteins | sample 16_taG_FD_184091 | JGI IMG/M metagenome (GOLD analysis project Ga0208013, IMG submission 184091) | Marine viral communities from the Subarctic Pacific Ocean - 16_ETSP_OMZ_AT15313 metaG (SPAdes) (version 2) | ecosystem: Environmental > Aquatic > Marine > Oceanic | place: Pacific Ocean | collected...
GCCGAGTCGGCCAGGCTGTTGCTTTAGGAGGGCTGAGAGATGAAGTGGACGAAGATCGACAAGGACGATGAGGGGACGTGGGGGCTGGACGAGATGGTGGAGGTGTGGGAGTTCGGCACATGGCCGGCATCGGTCCACGGGTCCGCCCTCAGCCTCAAGAGGTTTCACGGGGCGTACTGGAGGCCGCTGAGTCCGAACCCGCACGAGCAGCCGAACCCGCCCGCGGATGATGGGTGCGTGGAGGTGAGGGTTGCGGTAACGGTCGACGAGGACGGCATGGGCTGGCAGTCGGCTGTGCTGTACGAGCCGAACGGGAGCCCCGACACCCTGGCGACGCTCGCACGGCTGATTGGGCGAACCGGGCCGGACGCGGCATGCCACGCGTTCGTCATCACCGCCCGCGTCCCCCGCTACACCCCGCCCCCCGTGGTCGAGATTGAGGGGGAGGTGGAGTGATGCCGAGTGACGAAACGATAACAGCCCTCCTCGCCCTCCCCGAAGGCGCGCGGGAGGCGCTGAAGGGGTGTGAGGGGCCGGGGTGGGGCTTCGCTATCAAGGGCCCACCGGCGTTCCTGCACGCGCGGCCGTTGCCGGATGCGGTCGCATGGCTCCCCTGCAACCCCCTCGAAATCGTGCGGGTGGCCGCCGATGGCAACCCGCACAGCCTCGGTTGGGATGCCTGCCAGCGAGACGGTGAGTGGTTCATCGCGGAAGTCGACTGTCTCAGGTGGGTGGAGGAGGCCGAGACCCAGCACCTCGCCGCCCTCGCACTGCTCGCGGAGGTGTGGAAGTGACCCTTCCTGACGACCTCAAGTCCTGGCCCGAGGATGCCCTCGAAGCGTACCGGGAGCGGGTCGCCATCATGATCGTGGACGGCAACATGCTCCCGGAGGACGCTCGTCGTCTGGCGAACGCTCGTGTTCGGCGCGAGTGGAAGCGGAAGTCGTCTTGACTGGTCAGAGCGGCCCGCTGTACCGTCAGAGCGCTCCTCCGAGCCGGGTTGGTCTCTCCCCCCTTGAACGGACCGCCCACCGCAACAGTAGTCGTGTCGTCCTAACCGTCCTCCTGGACGGCACGATTGCTGTGGTAGGAGTTGAGTATGCCCCCTAGGAAGAAGCGCCCGATCGGTCGCTACGCCGAGCAGGTCAGCGAGAGCAAGAAGCGCGCTGCTGGCGAGCTCGTCGCGGCGCAGAAGGGGAAGGGCGAGGAGCTCACTCCGAAGAAGGCCCGCAGCATCGACCGCCAGGTCGGCATCCGAGAGGGCGCGACGCTCCAGCTGTACAAGAAGGGCGACCAGCACTTTTATGAAGCGCTCGAGGCTACGCAGAAAATCCTCGCCGCGAACATGGCCGAGGCTGCGATTCGAGCCTCCGCAGAACTCAACGCCCGCCTGGCGGACCCGAACAGGCGCGAAACCATCGGCGAGACCACCCTTCTCCGCATCGCGAAGCAGGCGACTGATACGGTGATGCAGATTGACGAACGCCTCCGCGTGGTTGACGGGGACGGGTTCGCCTACGAGGTCGTCGAAGTGGAGAGCGTGTGATGGCAGGCAATGACGAAGACTTCCAGCGGGCGGTAGAGGCATTCTCGATGAGGCAGCGGGCGTCCAGCCCACGTGAGGAGGCTCCTTTCTACAACCCGAACAGGGAGATCCTTGAGCGGCTTGGGGTCACGAGGGGCGGTCGGTTGCTGGCCTGGGGAGGGCTGCCGGAAGCTCTTGCTGACGGACGTGCCGCGCCTGTGCCTAATGAGGAGCGATCGACGCTTCTTACCGAGCAGCAGCAGCGAGCGATCGCTGACAGGTTTGGGCACTCGCCACAGCAGCCCCAGGCGCCAGCCACGGTCAACCTTCCGGCATCGCCGAGGGCCTATTCGCAGGAGGATCTTCGCTCGATGATCCAGCCCATGGTCCGAAGGTCCGATCCGCAGCCCCAGGGGGGGGTCGGCGAATTTCGCAGTCTGATCCAGATGCTCCTTGAGCGACTGTGACCATCTCCTTCACCATTCCCGGCAAGCCCTCTGGCTGGCGCCTCAACCAGCACGTCCGTGGCGGCAAGCCCGGAGCGCACCTGGCGAAGAACGCCCGCAACTGGCAGAAGGCCGCGGTCAAGCAGTTGAAGGCCGAGTACAAGGGCGAGGAGCCGCTCGAGGGCCCGCTGTGCATCCGGGTCGACGCTTCCTTCCCCCGTCCTGGCTGGGCTGACTGTTCCCACAAGCGCGCCTGCAAGTGCGAGCCGTGGCAGAAGGACGGTCGGCCGCTCCCGCACCAGACCACGCCGGACGCGACGAACGTCCTGAAGCTCGCTGAAGACGCTCTGGTGAAGGCCGGAGTGCTCCGCGACGACCGATTCGTCTGGTTCAGCACGATCATGACCGTCTACGCTCCCAGGGGAGTCGCCCCCCACGTTCGCATTGAGGTCGTTCCGCATGTCGAAGGCGAAGTCGAAGCCTGAGAAGGCGAAGACCCTCTCAGTCCAGGGTCCGCTGCTCGCGAACCTCAAAGAGCGACCCTTCCCCCCGAGCGAGGCTTTCTACAAGGACGGCAGCCGCGATGTCTTCGCCTTCTGCGGAGTCCGCGCCGGCAAGAGCTACATGGGCGGGGAGAAGTCGACCGCTCGCGTGGTCTCGCACTGCATCGAGCTCCTCAAGGACCCGAATCACGAGTGGTCTCCCGCTGGGAAGATCCCCCGGAGCAGCCGCGACAAGCCGTTCGCCACGTACTGGGTGGTCGCCCCGACCTTCGAGCTCGTCAAGCTCTCGTGGGCCATGTTCCGAGACGTGCTCCGCAGGGTGGAGCCGCTCATCATCGGCGAGGTCGACGGCGAGCTCTGGCTGCGCGGCGGCATCCTGGTCCAGCGGAAGACGGGCTTCGACGAGACTCAGCTTCAGGGCGCCGCGGTCAGCGGAGTGTGGGCGGATGAGATCGCCACGCTGCCCTATGCCTCCTACCTGCAGCTTCGGAACCGGCTCGCGGACAAGGAGGGGTGGCTGATCGGGACCGGCTCGCCGCGACCTGACTCCTGGGCGAAGCCGGAGGTGTGGGACCAGCAGGATCTCCTCGAGGACACGGGTGTCCACCACTGGACGACCTCTCAGAACCCCTGGTTCCCGCGGAAGGAGCTCGAACGCGCGCGGCGGACCATGCCTGAACGCTGGTACAAGCGAGACTTCGAGGCCTCCTGGGACACCTTCGAGGGCATCGTCTACACCGAGTTCGATCCGCTGCTGCACGTGATCGACCCCGATGTCGTGCCGGATGAGTCGATGCGGTACTGGGGAGGCCAGGATTGGGGCTGGGCATCGCCCGGCTGCTTCCTGCTCTTCGGGCAGCACGTGCCCACAGGCGTCGTCTACGTCATCGACGAGATCTACGTCGACCGGCTGCCGACCTACTCCGAAGGCGGCGGCGACTGCTGGGTTCGGAGGGTCGGGCCGCTCCACCGCGAGTTCGGGCTGACGATGGTCTACTGCGATGTCAGCAAGGGCACGCAGGACGTGTTCCACTACCGGCGAGCGGGCATCCCCGCCAGAGTGACGAAGAAGGGCCAGGGGAGCGTCATCGACGGTATCAAGACCGTTGAGCGGCTTCTGGCGCCCGACCATGAGACCGGCCAGCCGCGCATGCTGATCTCCAGCAAGTGCAAGAACCTGATCAGGGAGATCCGCGGCTACACCTACGTCATCGACAACGAAGGCAACGTTCGGGATCGCATCGACCCGCACGCGCTCGACCATGCGCTGGACGCCTGGCGCTACGGGATCGTCGGCGAGTTCGAGCGCTCTGAGGCCGGCTTCGGCGTCTCCAGGGAGCGGCAAGTGCCCCAGGACATGCGGGACTGGACCATCACAGACCTCAAGGAGTACGGTCGGAGGCAGGACCGGCTCCAGCGACACATTCGCCGGCTCAAGAGGAACCGCTTCTGATGGCAGCCATCCGACACCGACGAGTCAGCGAAGACGAGATCGAGGAGTGGAGCCGAGCGTTCCGCGCCGCTCTTCACGAGATGCGCCCCCACGAGGAGTTCTGGGGCGGGATCTGGCGGGAGTACCAGGGGCAGCCGACCTGGCACGAGAACGATGCAGCCGCGCCGTTCTCCCCGATGGACACCTACGCGAGCGATCGGCCCTGGATCAACTACCTCTTCAGCGAGGCTCAGACGATCGTCGCCGGGATGCTGCCGCGGCGCCCCATGTTCACGTTCGTCCCGACTCAGCGTGAGCAGATGGGCCAGCAGCGGGTCATGGGCGCAGCCGGGAACTACTTCTGGAAGCGGAACGGGTCGACCCCGCGCACGCGGCAGATCGTGCTCGATGTCCTGCTCTGCGGTCACGGGATCGGGAAGACCGTTTGGGACAGCCCGGATGCCGTCAACACGCGCCACGTCGCCGACTACGAAGACGGGAGCGAGGGGAAGCCGGGCGATCTGGCCGGCATGGACCCGGAGGTCCAGAAGGCCGCGCGGAAGCTCGCGGACCGGGATGACGTGCCGTTCATGGAGGAGGAGGCGCTTCCGGCCATGCGCCGCGTCGCGCCATGGAACCTCTTCAAGCCCGCAGGCTACGCGGACCTCAGTGACAGCCCGTGGGTCATGGAGCGCTACGTCGTTCCGCTCGAGGAGCTCAGGGACACCCCGAAGTTCAAGATCCCCGACGAAGTCGAGGCGGACACGGTCGTCCGGCCGATCCCGATGCCCGAGGAGAAGATCGGGAACCTGGACGCGGAGCGGTTCACGGAGAACGACTCGGTCACGGTCTTCGAGCTCCACCACTGGGTCAAGAGTCGAGGCGCTCGCCGCAGGTTCACGACGTGGTTCCTCTCTCCTGGAGGGAAGGCCGACGGGCTCAAGGTCATCGGCTCGATCGAGGACCCGATGATCATGCCGGGCTGGCCCTACGACGCGCTCCGCTTCTCGGACGTGCCGGGCAGCTGGTTCAGCACCACGGTCTCCGACCTGGCGACGATCCGCCCGCTCGCGACCCGGCTCAACGAGATCATCCACTACGTCCTGCGGAACCACCGGCTCAACAGTCGGATCAAGCTGCTCGTCGCCGCCGGCATCGCCTCGCAGGAGGAGATCGAGAACTGGCTCGAAGGCGAGGGCGACGCCGAAGCGCTGATGACGAACCTCGACGACGTGCGCAGTGCGTTCGCGGTCATGCCTCAACTGAAGGCCCCCGACTCGACGCCGTTCGCCGTCGGCCTGCTCCAGCAGTCCATGAGGGAGGTCGGCACCGTCGACTCCGTGCAGCGCGGGAACGCGGCAGGAGCAGACACCGCGACCGAGGCGCGCATCGCCGACCGGGCATCGCGCGCTCGGATGGGCGTTCGCCAGGAGGTCTTCTCGGACTGGCTCGAGCGAGTCATGGACAAGCAGATGGCGATCTTCCGCCAGATGTCCTCTGCCTCGCAGCAGATGCGGATCGCCGGACCGGAAGGCCCCGAGTTCCTCGATTTCGACCCGCAGAAGATCCAGGGCCGGTTCGACGTGCAGGTCGAGGCGTCTTCGATGGAGCCGCGGAACCCGGGCGCGCAGCAGGAGCAGCTGATCTCTCTGGTCAGCGCCATCAACCTCATCGTCCAGAACTTCACGCCAGCGGTTCAGGTCGGCGCGGTCCCGCCCGACATCATCCAGAACACGCTGAAGCGCATCTTCGACATCTACGGCGAGAACCCCGAAGCCTTCATGGGCCCGATCGGGGACATCGCCGGGCAGATCACAGACGGCGTCCGACGCCCAGCATCCGTGGATGCAACGGGAGGTCAGGGTGGCGGTTCGCCCCAGCCACAGCCTGGCCCGCCGTCTCTGTCAGCCGTCGGAGGGATCGGAGGACCGAATGCCTGACTACGACTTCCGCTGCAGCCACCCGAAGTGCAAGCACGAGTTCGTCATCCACATGGGGATGCGAGCCAACATCGAGGCTGCGAAGCGCGGCTTCACAAAGGTCGGCTGCCCGAAGTGCAGGTCGAACAAGCCGAAGAGGCTGATCCGGCCCGAGTCGCTCCACATCGACTGCTTCGGCACCCATCACAGCGGGACGTTCGACTCCAGCGATGGCCGGCACCCGCCCGAGATGAACGGGATCGAGTTCACCAACCGCAAGGGCTGGGAGAAGGCTCGCGAGGAGTACGGGATCGCCAACAAGGGGAAGATCGACCCCACCAGCGATCAGGGCGAGGTGACCTTCGACCCGAACGAAGACCTCTCCGCTGTGCAGATGAAGGTCATCCCTGAAGTGGTCAAGCTCCTCCGCGCCCACAAGGCGCCGATGGACTACGACGCCCTCGCCCGCTCCGTCAGCACGGCTCCGTACCAGACGGTCAGGAAGTGCCTGCTCAAGGCGGCGACCGCCGGCATTCTGGTCCGTCCGAAGCCAGGGATGTACGCCCTCCCCGGCTGAGAGATTGTGAAGAAGCGCTTCACAATGTGCCCGGACGGTGTGTAGGTTTCCTTCATGGATCCTGAAGTCAGCCCGAGCGCACCGGAGCCTGAAGCGCCCTCCGTCGACTCGCAGATCACCGAAGACACCGAGTTCGCGGACGAAGTGTCGAAGGTTTTCGCCGAGTACGCCGAGGAGCGTGACGACTTCTTTGCCCTTGACGATGACGAGCCGGACGAGGAAGTCGTCGAAGACGAGGCTCCGGCCGAGGTCGCGGAAGAGGAGGAGGCTGCTCCGGCAGTCGAAGAGCCCGACGCGATCAAGGCGCTCCGAGAGGAGAACGCGAACCTCCACAAGATGATGGAGACGATGATGGCTCGGCTGGACGGCATCGCCCGTCCGCAAGAGGTCGAGCAGCCGAAGGCTCCCGAGCCCGAAGCCGAAGCAGAGGAGCCGCCCGAAGGGGCTTCCGCGCGGGAGATCGTCGCCTTCTACGCGAAGCAGGAGGTCAAGCGACAGCTTGCGGGCGCCGTTGATGAGCGCCTGAAGCCCATCGCTCCCGACCTCGAGCGTCGCAAGTTCCACCAGACCGTACGCGAAGCGTACGACTCGATGCTCGATTCGGAGACGCTCCCTGCGGAGTTCGACGATCCCGAGGCGGGGCGACTGGTGGGCCTCATCATCGACAACGACGACGACCTCAGCACACTCGCCCGCACGAACCCGACCCTCGCGCTCAAGTTCGCGGCTCGGTCGGCGAAGGCGGAACTCGACAAGGCCCGTGCGCAGAAGCGGGCAGAGAAGACGGAAGCCGCGCGTTCGCCGAAGCCTCGCACCTCGCAGAAGCAAGGTCGGGGGAGCGAAAGCATGGAAGATGTCGTGAGACGCGAATTCGCCGCACTGCGGCGGGGCGCGTAGGAGACTGACTGATGGCTGTTGCCACGACGATGAACCAGGCGCTCAACCGCCTCTACTCGACCACCATGGTCGCCATGCGGAAGGATCTCGCCTTCGAGATCGCCACCGCGAAGCCCACGTCGATGTGGATGTTCAACGGGGGCGCGGTTCGGTACCGCTCCGTCGGCGCGGACTACCACTGCCCCGTGGTCATCCAGGATTCGACCAACGTCGAGTCCCACACGGAGTTCGGCACCTACTCGGCGACGCCCGAGGACGGACCCGACACCGCTCGCTGGGATGCCGCGACCCACGAGGGCATCACCCGCGCGTTCATCAAGCTCAGCAAGATCGAGATGGAGAAGAACTCGTCGAGCGAGCTCCAGGTCCTGAACCTGATGAACACGAAGAAGGCCATCGCTGCGGAAGCCGCCGCGAAGGAGTTCACCGCCCAGCTGTTCGGCGACAAGACCGGCGCTTCGGCCGGCGCGAACGACATGTACGGGTTCCAGCAGTTCATCCAGACCCGCACCGAGGCCCAGCAGGCCACGGACAACGACACGATCGCCGGCATCTCCCAGGGCTCCTTCGAGAACTGGCGGAACCGCTACGGGCAGATCACGTCGTTCGCGACGAACGGCCTGTCGACCTGGCGCACGGTGCTCTTCGAGTGCAGCAAGAACGGGACGACCCGCCCCGACATCATGCCGACCGACGAGGACGTCTACTTCCTCTACGAGGACACGCTCCTCCCGTCGGAGCAGGACCTCGACCTGACCCTCGCCGACACCGGCTTCGAGTCCCTGATGTACCGCGGCGTCCCCGTGGTCATCGAGGACGTGCTCGCCGGCACCGGGCGGACCTACTTCCTGACGACGACCGGCAAGCGGCGTCCGAAGAAGTCGTCCTTCAGCATGAAGAAGGAGCACTTCGCGGTTCCGGGCAAGAATCCGAAGGCCCGCGGCGCCGAGTCCATCCCCGGCGTCCACCTCATCCTGGTCCCGAACCACGACTTCAACCTCGAAGGTCCCTACGACCTCGGCGCCCAGCAGGCCGCCGTCCAGTGGAACATCCCGTTCGCTGGGTTCCCCGCCACCCGTTCGCTCAAGCGCCTCGGAGTCACCGACTTCGGTGGCTCGGCCGCGAGCTAAGGAGTTCGTCATGACGTACCCCACCTCTGGAGCCGCCGGGAAGATCATCGGCGGCGGCAAGCTCAAGGACGGAGACCGCGTTGGCGGCGATGTCGTCTCGGTCAACCTGGTCTCTGGCACGGGCGACCTCGACGGCTTCACGCTGTCGGTTCCGCAGACGGACAACGTCGAGCAGTACCTCGCTCCGACCGGCGCCATCCCGCGGAAGACCAACCAGACCATCCTCGACGAGTCGGACTGCCCCGTGCAGTTCTGGGGCTACCACCCCGCCGTCGCGGTCGAGACGACCCAGGACATCGCCATCGGCGACCTGCTCTACCGCAGCGACGGCGACGACTACCTGGTCACGGAGGCGACTCAGCCTTCGCTGGCGAGCCTGACGGACTCGTCGGGCGGTACGGCGGCGACCACGCTTCCGGCCATCGGCGCGACCTACGACCAGGATGAGGTCCGGCATTCTGTCGCCTCGCTCAACGCGAAGATCGACGACGTGCTTCAGGTCCTCCGCTCGGTCGGCATCGCGCTCGAGGCGCGGACCGACAACGACGAGGGCAACATCGCCGTGTTCCTCAAGGGACTGTAGGAGGTCGAAATGGCTGTCATCAAGCCGCTCTCGAAGGACTGCGACAAGATCGCTTCGCGCACGTTCGGCCGCAAGACGGCGAGCCTGCACGTCGGTCTGGTCGACGACAGCGAGCAGTACCTCTTCGGCTTCCCGTTTTCGGACGTGTGGGTCGACGATGCCTGGTTCGTGTCTTCGGATGCGGACGGGCTCGACGCTTCCGACTACTGGGAGTGCCAGCTGATCGACAAGGGGATCGACGGCACCGAGACGGTCAACCTGCTCTCCACGGTCGTCGGCAACGAGACCGGGGGGACGGCCATCGCGGCGCACGACCTGTACTCGGTCACGCCGGATCAGAACCAGGGGTTGGAGATGGGCTCGGTGCTCGCGTTCACGTTCGTCAAGAACGGCAGCGCGACCGACCTCAACGACGTGACCCTGATCGTGCAGTACCGGGAGGCCCACTAGGCCTTCTGAGGGAGCCGCATGGAACTCTCTACGGCGAGGCAGCGGCTCCGTGATCGTCTCGAAGACGAGTCGGTCACCGATGCGAAGCTGGACACGTACCTGAACGACGCCTCGCAGGAGCTCGGTCGGTCTTTCGACTGGCCGTGGCTCCTGCGGGAGTTCCAGCTTCCTCTCCGCACCAGCGAGACGCTCGACGACGCGACGCTGACTCAGGACAGCCGCGTGGTCACCCTCTCGACCGCGGCGGACTCCACCCCCTTCGGCCACACCCTGCTCATCGACGGGCGGGTCCTCCGCTGCACGAACGTCGAGTCTTCGGCGACGAAGATCCACATCGAGTACCCCTGGCCGGATGCGTCGGGGACCCACGACATCACGGTGCTCTGCGACGAGCTCGCGCTTCCGCGCGGGGTTCGGAAGATCCGCCAGGTGTTGCTCTACGACGGGTCGGCGTCCCCGGTCGAGATTTGTTACGAGCAGGGTGGTGATCTCCGCTTCAACGACATCTCCTCGACGGGGCGCCCGATCCTGTTCGGCTTCTACCGGCGCGACAGGCTGCCGGCTCCAGTCACAGGTCCCTCGGCTGTCGACTCTGGAGCAGGCTCCGGCCCAGACGGCGTCCACCTCTACTGGCAGACCTACTGGGATCCGAAGACTGGCGGGGAGTCCCGGCTGTCTCCGTCCGACGGCGTCACCGTCTCGGACAACACGGTCAACATCACACCGGACACGCGGCAAGACCTCGGCGTTCGGCACTACCGTTCGAAGGCCGGCGGCTCGACCCCGCACTTCCTGGGCGAGCAGACGAGTCCTACGGCGGTCTTCAACGACTCCTTCGCCGACGAGTACCTCGGCGCTCCGACCACGCTCGAGGGTGCGCAGCCCTACCTCCGCTTCTGGCCCCCGCCGGACAAGGTCTACCAGGTGGGCGTGCGAGCGGTCGTGCTCCCGCCTGAGCTCCAGGACGACACGGATCCGCTGCCCGTGCCGGAGGAGGACGTTCCGACGCTCCTGCTCGGGGCTGAGAGCATCGCTCTCCGCGCGGTCAAGGAGTGGGCTGCTGCCTCGGACACCCGCGCGCAGTTCCTTCGGGCCATCGCCGACATGCGGGGCCGGCACGCCGTGAACCGGACTGGTCCGATCCAGCTGGGCAAGCGCAGCCCCCGCCGCCGTCCCATCGTCCTGACCACAGCGAGCTAGTCATGAGCGGCAGCGCCGGAACGCAGCGCCGCTTCTTCCCTGCGAACGTCGCAGGCCTGGACACCCGCGTCTGGCAGGGGCAGGGCTCGAGCACGAAGATGGCGGGCGTGGTCTTCACGCGCCGCGGGGAGGTTCGCAAGTCCCCCGGCATCGTTCCGCTGACCGACTGGGACGACTCGTCGGTACCGTTCAACGGTCGGATCGACGCGATGGCGTCCTTCTACGCGAACGGGTCGACTGAGCTCCTCTTCGCCTACTCCGACCGGATCTCCGTGCTGCAGGGCGAAGGCCTGTCCGTGATCCAGTCTGGGCGAACGACCGCCTCGCGGCTTCGGCACTCAGTCCGCTTCACCCAGGTCGGCGGCATCCTGATCATCACGAACGGCCGCGACTCGAACATGAAGTGGGACGGTCGGCACCTGACCCCGCTCGGGGTCGCCTCCCCGCCCTCGGAGCCTGTCACCTACCTCGGCGAGGGCTCGGTCGATGGCATCTACACGAACCTGTCGTGGAAGGAGGGGGACGACGACCATGAGGTTGAGTATTGCAGGACGTGGGTGAACGACCACGGACAGGAGTCAGAGGCCTCCTCTCCCAGCAACAAGCTCGACACGTCGGCCGCCACCGGCTCGAACCGCTACACGATGTTCGTCTGGGGCGACGACGACACGCCCAGCGACGACGTGGTCGAGAGCAACTACTACCGCAGGGTCGACGGCGGCTCCTGGTACTTCATCCAGAAGATGCGCGGCATCCGCTCGCAGACGTTCTTCGACCACATTGCGCCTGGCTTCACCTCGACCGACACGCTGGCGCTCACGGGCAGCAATCTCGCTCCTCCGCTCTCGTTGTTCACGTTCCCGTTCCGCGGTCGTGTCTACTACCGGAGCGTGGAGTTCCCCTCGCTCCTGCACTACTCCCGGCTCATCAACGGCACGCCGGCCCCGGAATCGGTCGCGAGCACGAACTTCATCGACGTGGCATCCGGCGACGGAGACGTGGTCACCGGCTGGGCGCTCGCTCAGGACTTCGCGGTCGTGTTCAAGCGGCGTTCGATGTTCCAGCTGACGCACGACAAGACGGAGACCCCGATCCTGGCTCCGGTCTTCACCGGCGTCGGAGCGGTCAGCGATCGGGCCATCGCGAGCATGGACGGGCGGGTCTTCTTCCTGTCCGACAGCGGCGTCTACGTCTTCGACGGCGTCCGCGTCGTCCCGATCAGCAACGAGCTCAACGACATCATCATCCAGCTTCCGCCTGCCTACCTCGAGGATGCGTTCGCCTGGGCGAGCATCGAAGACCGACGGATCTACTTCAGCGTGGCTCGCGAGGGCGACGAGAACCGCGCGGTCTTTGCGGTCCACGTTGACGCGCTCGGCGGCGGCGCCGGAGCAGCGTTCAGTATCATCGAGGACTTCCCGCTGTGCTGCGCCCTTCCGTACAAGCACGAGGTTCTCGTCGGCTTCAAGTCTTCGCTCGGCGGGCAGGACACGTGGGACCTGGGGCAGTGGAACAGCAGCGGGAAGATCCGCGACGACAGCTTCTCCGGCTCGTGGAGCACCCACTGGCTCGACCTCGGCTCGCCCGACAGCGACAAGACCTTCAAGTGGGTCGAGGTCGTTTTCGTCCAGACCGGCAACTACTCATGCACCATGGAGTGGTTCAAGAACTGGGACGACCGGACTGCTGAAGGCAGCACGACCTTCGCCCTGGCAGACACGACGAGCACCAGGTGGGACGACGGGAATTGGGACACGACCCGCTCGTGGGACGTTGCCCGAACCCGCTCGCGGCGGATCGCGATCAGCGACCTGACCGGGAAGGCGCTTCAACTTCGCTTCTCGACGGCTGCCGGCGCCACGCCCTGGAAGATCGTCGGCTTCTACATCGAGTGGGCAGAGCACGGAAGGCGCACGGAAGGCACTGACCGGGGGGCGAACTCGTGAGCGCCGAACGCCTGCTTCACCGCGCCATCCTGGCCGTGATCGAACTTCACGACACGGGCTTCTCTCTGCCGGCCGCGCGGCGCATGCCTCTCATCGCCATCAACCGGGCGCTGACGTTGGCGGGACTGCCGCGGATCCACGACCTGGACGATGCGAGCCTCCAGCGGGCCACGCGAGCGCTCGAGCAGGGGGCCTGATGCTGTACGCCCCTCGGACGGTATTCGCCTCCTCGCAGATCGCAGACGCGGACGAGCTCATGCGCGAGTTCAACCGTGCAGAGCGCGCGGTCACGACGCTCGATCAGAACAACCTCGCCGACTCGCAGATCACGACTGCGATGGCGGTGCTCCCGTCGGAGTCGACGGAGGCGCTCGCGCTGACCCACTACAGCGGCACGCTCCTTCGCGTGGACGGCTCCGGCTCCTTCTCGTTCCCGACGCCTTCGGAGAACTCGACCTGGACGTTGGTCGAGGATGGCGCAGGCGACCCGCTCGAGCTTGAGTTCACGACCTACGTCGGCGCTCGTGTCCACATCATCGGGTCATTCCAACTGGGCGCCGTCTCGACCGGCACGCCGGACGACTGGCGCTGGACGACCCGTCTCTACATCGACGGTCAGCCGGGGGCCGCGCAGGCGACAGCCTCCATGACGGATGGGCACACCGTCTTCAAGACGAACGTCCTGGTCCGAGAGCACATGTTCCTGCCTGCCGGCACCCATCGCGTCACCATGCGCACGCGGGACTGGCGAAGCAGCGTCGGCAGCGCCGCGGGGATCTCTGCCGCGCTCCAGTGGATCGGCGTGATTGGCTGGGCCCGCTAATGGCTGGACTCACCAACAAGATCGAGCCTGGAGACGACCTCGACGCAACCGAGGTTCAGGCGAACTTCGATGACATCGAGACCATGGTCAACGCGGTCAAGGAGTGGCACGTTGAAGACGGCGCGGTCCACCACCGGCACCTGACCGGGACGTGGCGGGAGATCGACAAGGCGACAGACGCGGGGCCGTGGACGGACGCCGACGGCATCGCGTCGCTGACCTCGGTCCTGTCCTCTGGAGCGCTCGCTGCAACCAGCGGCGAAGCCGTGCTTGTCATCGCTGAGGTCGAGGTCGAAGACGACAGCAGCGCCGATGCGGACGTGAACGTCCAGCTGTACCTCGACACGGTCGCTGTGGCCTCGACCATTCGGACCTACTCGCTCGAGGCCGACGAGAAGATGGCGCTGCAGGTCGCGCACCTCTTCGAGGCGACCGGCTCGTCGCACACGCTGGAGCTCTACGTCCGGGAGAACACCGGCTCCGTCTCGTTCAGCAACGCTCAGATCATCGTGACCCGGGTCCACCGATGAGCGCGTACACCGCCCCCACGATCACCGACGCTTCGGCGCTCTCCTCCGCTGAGATCAACAGTGCGCTGGACCACGATTCGACCGGGCTCGGCGAAGCGATCAACGGCGCGATCGACATCAACAACATCTCCGTGAGCAAGACGCTCAAGGCGAAGCACGTTCAGCCGAACACTGTGACGGAGGCGCTCGATGCGAAGCCTCTGGTCGCAGACGTTGAGACGCTGTCGGTCGTCCTGAGCGGGGAGCCCTTCGGCGAGCACACGAACATCTACTCCCCGACGGACTGCGCGAAGCGGATCACGACGACAGCGACCGCGGACATCGCAGTCTCGGCGTTCTTCGACCTGCACAAGGTCAAGCACGAGTGGACATCGATCAGCGATCTGACGATCACCCTGACCGCGACGCTGTCCCTGAATGACACGACGCTGCGCCAGGTCGACGTGGAATGGTCGGTCGCGAGCGCCGATGAGCACCGGAGCATCCCGATCCGGCTCGACGGGCTGTCCGCGAGCGCTCCCGCTGGGACCTACGACGCATGGCTGAAGCTGGACTTCTCCGGCTCCAGCGGCACCGGGGGCGCCGTCCCCGACATCGTTCAGTTCTACGGAACGGGACGTGGTATTCGTGTTGAGGCCTTCTACACGTAGGATGTGACTGTGCCGCTTGACTTCTCCAGCCTGTCTGACCCCTCGCTCGAACGGCGCTTTCGCGGCGGGATCGGGGAGGCTCTCTCGCAGCGGTCGAACCGTCGACTGGCTGCAGCCCGCCAACCGCTGAACCGCCAGGAGGGCGGCGCGAACGTCGGCCTCATCGGTGGGCCGGTCTCTCGCGGCGGCATGTTCGGCGATCGGGCAGCGGCTCAGGCACAGCAGCAGATGGCTCTCGGCGATGTCCTCGGCAGAGAGCGCAGCGTCAGCATGGGCGAAGAGGCTCAGGCTCGCGCCCAGTTCGATCGCGCCCGGCTGCAAGAGCTCATCGCAGAGCAGCAGAAGGTCGCGGATGCGTTCCGCACCGTCTCCGGCCTCGCGGGCTCCGGCGTCACGCTCGGCGTGGCTTCCGGCAAGGCGATCGACAAGGAAGAGAAGCGGAAGAAGAGGGAGGCCGGCAATGCCTGATCGGAACGTCTCCAATGAGACCGGCGTCGGCCTTCCGTCCACAACCTCTGAGCCGGGCGGCGGCTTCACCACGGACTACGGTGAGCAGGTCGGCGGTCGCCCCCTGACCCCGCAGGAGAAGTACGACCGGTTCGTGCTCCCTCAGCGGCAGGCCCGACTGTCGGACTTCCTCGGCGAACGGAGGGCGGTTCGCAGCAACCAGGCGGCGGCAGGCTTCGGCCGGAATGAGGAACTCGCTCGGCGGCTCGGAGTCAGCGGAACCGGGCTCGGCTCTGCGCTGCATTCTGCCGCTTCGGGCCGCGCCGCTCAGGCCTCCGCGCTCGACGACGAGCGGGCTCGCTCGCAGTTCGACCGGGACATCGCCGGCTTCGAGGCAGCGGAGATGGCGCGGTTGATGACCCCGCGCACGAACGTCACCGACGGTGAGAACGCGCTCAACGTCATGAAGTTCCTGATCGACACGACCTCCTCCATCGGCAGCATGGCAGCGGGCGGCGGCGGGAGCGTCCCGGGGGTCAGCGCGGGGAGTCCATCCCAGCCTCAAGGCGGCGGCTTCACCGGCGAGCAATCCGGGTCTGACCCGATGGTCAGCGGCACGGACTCCTTCGCGTCGACCCTCTCGCAGCGCTCCGGCGGCGGCGGCATCGGCCGCTTCAAGACGCCTGCGGAGGAAGAGGAGGAGCGGCGGCGGCGCGAGCAGCGCCAGCGGTCGGCCGGCTTCTCGGAGTTCAACCGCTGATGCCTGTCCAGCACCCCGACATGTACGCCGACCCGGGCGCCCTCCGTCGAGACGTGGTCTCTGGCGGGCTGGCTGACGTTCTCGGCGGCATCGTCCGCGGGATCCAGGCTGGGCAGCAGATCGCCGCCAAAGAGCAACTGATGGAGCAGCAGGCGGCGCAGGAGCAGCGGCGGGAACTCGACTTCCAGCGAGGACTGGCGGCGCAGGATGCCGCTGTCGCTGGTTCGCTGACCGGCCGGCAGTCCCCGCTCGAGCCGACGATGGCAGATCTGCTCGGCTCTGCCGCTACTGCTCGCAGGTCGCGCACGTCCGGCGGGGGTGCTGCGACAGGCGGCGGCAGTGGCGTTCAGCCGATTCCCGGCTCTGATATCGCCGCAGAGTTCCAGGGGCAGGCTGAGGATCGGGCGGCTGCCGGGTCCCAGGCGCACGCTGCAAAGCGCGCCCTCGCCCATGCTGAGGACGATCTCCTCGCAGAGCAGGCGACCCGAGAGGCGTTCCAGGAGCTTCAGCGGAGTTCTGGCGAAACCGAGGGTCGGCTCTCTGCCATTCGCGGCGACATACTGTCGCGGACCGGCGGCGGGGAGCTCCCGCGGGACGCCGTGGTGGCCGGCGAGGAAGGACCTTCTCGCGTCGCGTCCCCGTCCGCCTCGCCTGGGGTGACGGACCCTGGCCGGCTTGATCAGGCGTTCTCTGCAATCGGCGGAATGCGGGGGAGGGCCCCTGAGATTTCATCTGGCGATGATCCGCTCCGAGACGCCTACGTCGGCCTTGAGGGCGCCCTTCGGGAAGAGCGAGAAGCCTCTGCCTTGCTCGCGGATCTGCCGGGGGGACTGAAGAACCCAGCTGTGGAGATCGGGGCCGACCCGGGGACGATCCTTGACCCGACTGCCCTGGCGACCGCGGTCCTTCGCTACCGGCGCACGGGAGACGCATCGGTCTTCGAGGCGTTCGGCGGCCAGGTCCCCGAAGACCTCGATGGGATCGTCTCGCGAGCGTTCGAGTTCGAGCGGGAGGTCAACAAGCGGCAGATCGAAGACTTCCTCTCGCGGAACAAGGCGGCGCAGAAGGAGGCTGAGGAGGCGGTCGCAGCCGACATCGACTTCGCGGACTCGATCCGCTCCTACGGGGTTGATGACCCGGCAGAGGTCGCGCGAATCAACGAAGCCGTGAACGAGACGATGCGGCGGACCCCGTCTGCGAACCCATCGAAGATCATCGAGACCCTGATCGGTGGTCACAAGGCGACGCAGAAGCACGGCTTCGCGATGGAGGAAGAGGGCGGGCGGCGCGAGACGAAGAAGACCCCGACCCACAGCTACACCCATTCGCCGGCCAGGTCTGAGTCCAACCGAATCAAGCGGCTCGACCTCGAGCGCAAAGTGCTGAAGGACGTGGACGCAGCTACTTTCCGGGCGATGAAGGCGCTGATCGATGGGGCGTTCATTGGCGGCGCAGAGGACCGTCGGCGGGCGTCGAATGCGCTGCGCTCGATGGGGCTGAAGGGGCCCGCTGCCGATGCGAGGGATGAGCTTCTTCGAGAGATCAACGGAGAGGGTGGCGGCGGCGGACCGCCGTCGTTCGCTACCGAGGCCGAGATGGATGCTGCGAAAGCCCGGGGCGACATCGGCGTCGGCGACTCGGTCGTCGTCGGCGGCGTGCATGGCAAGGTGAAGTAGGTGCCGTTTGAGCCCGATTCGGCTGTGCCGGCTGCTGGGTCGAGTTTTGAGCCCGACCCTGTGCAGCCGGATTCGGAGCCGGAAGTCGAACTCGGCTCGGCCTTCGACGATGAGGATTTCGTCGTCACTCCGGCGGCGCTGACGGTCCACAGGCTCAAGCGCCTTCAGTCGATCGACCCCACCCCCGGCAAGTTCATCACGCGGGTTGAGGAGATCGCGACTCTCCCGAAGACCTTGAAGGGCGAGAGGCTTGCCGACGCTGTTCGGTTGGCCGAGAAGCTCCGTGTCCCGCTGGTAGGCGACCGGCTTGCGGCGGGCTTCCTTGCTCTGGACCGGCTCGGTGCGGGAATGGGCGAGGTCGCCGACAAGGAACTCCGTTTGAGCGAGGCGAAGTCTGCGCTCGCAAAGGGCGGAAGCATCGCCGTCTCCTATGGGGTCAACGCATTCCAGGATGCGATCCGAACCTTTGAGAACGTGACCTGGCGCCCTCAGCTGGCGCTGGCGTCGAAGGCGGCGACGATGGATGCGCTGCAGCGGGAGGTCTCGTTCGCTCTGGAGAACGACCCAGACCCCTTGATGCTGACCGCGGACCAGTACAAGGAGGTCGTCGCGTCTGGGCGCCGCCCAGCATCGTTCATCATGCAGGACCGGGACATCGAGGAGCTCGGCCAACAGGCCTTTGAGGAGACCTACCTCGATGCGCAGCCGATCGGGGATGAGGTCTACGGGTACGTCGGCGACATCATGGGCGTGCTGCTCGGCAGGGCGGCAAACGCCGGGAAGACCGGCGACGAGGCGCTCAATCAGAAAGACGTGGAGAACTTGATCGCGGAGCTCGACGAGACTCTCGTGGATCCGGTCGAGGAAGGGATGGTCGACTTCGCCTACACGGGGGAACTCCCCGCGTGGCTGGACCCCACCGCCCCGCTTCGGGACGCTTTCACGGATGCCAGTCCGCTGGCGCAGGCCTTGTCCGTCGCTGCGAGCACTGCCTTCGGGAGTGTCGTTCATCCCGGCATCGACGGCGAGTCGGAGGAGGCCCGCGTTCGCCGTTGGCAGTACGCGATGAACGAGGCGATTGAGCAAGGGTCGGAGGGTGCAAAGGAGTTCATCGGGTTCATCGGGACTGCCATCTTCGACCCGACGGCGCTGATCCAGGCCCCAGGGGTCCTGTCCCGCAGGCTCGGGACTCAGTTGACGCGGCGTGGGGCCGGCGCTCTCGACGAAGCCCTGGAGGCCACAGGAGACGCTGTGCGCGCTGCTTCGGAGGAGGAGTTCACCACGCTGGCCCGCCTCGGCCAGAAGGAGCTCAAGAAGGTCGACGACCAGATCAAGGATGTGGCGAACGACATGGCGCTGGCCGATGACGCCACCAGGGCGAACCTGGCGGTCGAACTCGAGGAGTTGCAGGCTGCTCGCCAGGGGGTGCTGTCGCAGATCCCGACGAGGAACAACGCCGCAGCGAACGGCGTCAAGGCGCAGCAGCAGTTCGGGAAGGATTTCGTCCAGCTGGTGGATGCTGCTTTCCGCGGCGAGGTTCAGCTTCGCGGGGACTCGCGGACGCTCCAGGCATGGTCGAAGTGGCTCGACGAGACGATCCCCGATGTGCCCGTCGGAGCGAACCCGAAGTCTGCAGAGGCGGTCGCGGACATGCGCGCACTCGCCTTCGAGGACAGTGAGCGGGCGTTCATGGATGCGCTGCGAACTGCGAACAAGGAGGGGAAGACGCTCATCGGCATGAATGCGGACGGGACGGCGCGGCTTTCTGCCGATGTCTCAAAGCGGATGAGTGGGGTCACAGACGCGGCCCGGCTCCGTGTCGCGTCTCGCGTCATGCAGTGGATGAGCAAGTACAAGCCGGGGCGGGAGTTCATCGGCTCGCGCAGCACCCCGTGGAGCCTCGAGCGAATCCGCCGGACCACGTCTGCCCTGACCTTCGGCGCGCACCAGGCGCAGCCTCTCGCCGGCCCGAACAGCGTGGGGATCTGGCACGCCTACCAGCGCGGGGAGCTCATGCACCCTGCGGCCTTCGCGGAGCTTGTCGACGATCTGCGCAGGAACAACCGATCGACAGAGGTTCTCGCAGACAGGCGGCGAGCCTTCATCGCAGGATTCCTTCGGAACCACCCCGACAAGGAGAGCCGGATGAAGGCCCACTCTCTCGTCATGGACGGGGACCAGCACCGCTCTCTCGCGGCTGCGGCGAAGATGAGCGATCTGTCCGATCTGTCCGTGACCACCGACGGCCCATCGTTCGTCATGGAGATCGCCGCCGCAAAGGGGTTCATGCGCGGGATGCGCGACCTTCGGGATGAGGTCGACGAGATCGCCGAACTCCTGCAGTCGCCAACGCCTGGGCGGCATGTTGAAGGCGTCGCCAGGATGCGGGCGGTGTCTGACGCTGCTCAGGAGCGGGCGAAGGATTCCGCCGTCAAGGCGACTCTCGCGCAGGTCGCCAGGATGGCCGGCGACATCGCCGACATGGACGGGATTCGAGATGCCCTGGATTCCAGCAAGCTTGATGAGGCGTTTGAGGCACTCACCGCGCTCGGCGACGAAATGGGCTTCGACTCGCAAAGGGTGTTCGCCCTTGCAGAGGATGCCGCGCTCCGCGCACGCCTCCGTGTCCAAAAGGCGCTCGGCGACAAGAGCAAGTCGATGGAGCGGTGGGACAAGTACCTGGTCGCGTCTGAGGACGTTGACGCACTTCTGATCAAGCACAAGATCGAGACGGAGCACGTCGAGAAGTTGAAGACAGAGCGGCGCGCGCACTCGATGAACGAGCTCCGTCGGCGCGAGAACCTCCTGCTCTCTACGGAGCGGCGGATCACTGCCAGCGGCGACGTGGGAATGCTGCCGGACGTGCGCGGCGAACTCGGCGCTGTCAGGGCAATGCTGAAGGATGCCGACGACGCTCTCGCGAAGGCGAAGAGGGATGCGTCGCGGACTGCTGCTGAGTACGCGCGCGCCGCGGACGGTCTCAGGCGAGTCAAGCCGAAGGGGGACATCTCAGAGTTCGTTCGGGACTACGCGGTAGACGCACACCGTGCAGCGAAGCGGAACCTGGATGAAGCGAACGGCCTGTTCGCCCGGGTTCGTTCCATGCGCGAGTTCACCGATCTGACCCCTCGCGAGCGGGCAAGCGCCGTGAAGATGGCGACTGCGAAGCGGCTCCCGAAGAAGAAGGCGGTCGACGATAAGGTTCGCGCTGCGGCCGAAGGGCTCCGCGGCGTCCTTCGGACCTACGCCCGCGAGCTCCACGAGCATCTCGTCGCTCAGGGGGTCAAGGGCACGAGTGTCGACGAGGTCGTCGCGAACCTGGACCTCGACCTGCTGCTCCCGAAGCTCGTCAGGGCTGACGGTCTGTCGATGCAGAAGGCGCTCCGGGGCGAGCCTGTCCGCCCGACCTACCTGGCCCCCGGGATGGTCGACCTGCAGGATGTAGGCGTTGCAGCGGAACGCCGCCGCCTGTTCGCGATGGCCGTGAAAAGCGCGTGGGACCGATCGGGCGGCAAGGGGGCGCCGACGGACGAGTTCGTCGAGGCCTTCCTGGAGCGGAACGGCCGTGAGATCGCATCTCTGGTCACCGACCCCGTTCCGATGCTGGCCCAGTTCCTACGTGAAGCGGACTCCGCGCTCGCCGACCGCCACTTCATCGCCGACCTACGGCTTCGGTTCCCAGCTGGTCAGCGCATCGCGCAGCAGTTCGGATGGGAGGGCGACCTTCACGCATCCGCCATCGGCTACGCACGGGTCGACCGCGGTCCGCTCGTCGGGGCCCACAACAAGGTCAGCCTCCCCGAAGAGCTCCAGCCTCAGCACGACATGATCATCTCTCTGCTCGAGCAGGGCAAAACGGCGCGCGAAGTGCTTGAGCACGAGATAATCCGCGACCTCTCCGCTCAGGCGAAGTCGAAGGTCTACGTCTACGTCAAGGAGGCGGGTGCTGCGCTTGAGGCCCCGGTCTACCTGCCGAAGCCCGTCGCTGAGTACATCAACTGGTGGTACTCGGACGGCGGATCGATGCGCGATCGCCTGCAGAAGTTCATCGCTGGAAAGGGGCAGGGCCGGACCATCTTCGACAAGAGCGTTGTCGGCGGGGCGAAGGCGGCTTCTGCGACCCTCGATGTCTTCGACGCCGTCCACTCGTGGGCGAAGGTCATGCTGACCACGTTCCGCAGCACCGCCGGCTACACGTTCGTCAACGTCGTCGGCAATGTCACAGGCGGGCTGCAGGCTGCCGGGTCGGCCGCGCTGGATCCAGTGGCTCACACGATCGGCGCGATGGTCGCCTCCGGCGTCTCCCCGGATTTCATGATCAGGCTCGACGGCGATCTCGTGACGCTGCGACAGATCGAGCAGGAGATGCTCGAGGACGGGATCCTCTCCGCAGCCTTCACTTCGGCATTCCGCCAGGAGCAGGGGCTTGTCGACCCGGTCTCGTCCGCCGCTCGCGACCTGCGGCTGTTCGGCGGGAAGCAGCCCGTCACGGCGAGTTCTCCTGAGCGCGGGCGGGTCGAGCTCGCTCCAGGGCTTGAGATCGAGGCGGATGCCGCAAAGGGCGGGGTCTGGACGACCCTCGCGTCTGCGATGGTGGAAAGCGCTCCGGGCTCCACGGATCTCTGGACCGGGATGCTCGGCAAGGTGACATCGTCGACCCGCAAGGCCGACCTCGCCGCGCTGGCCGCGAAAGCCGCGAAGCAGGAACTCCCGAAGGCCCTCAAGCGCGCTGCGATTGGAGCGGCGGCGGGGGCTCGGGTCGCCGGCTCGACTGGCGCGATGATCGGGGCCGCAGCTGGCGCCATCACCCCTACCAGGTCGGCAGGGGCGTTCGCCGGCTCGCTCCTCGGAACCCCCTTCGACGCCGTTGGCATTGGCGGGGTCGTCGGGGCGATCGGGGCGCCGGGATGGGTGCGGATCACCTCTGAGATGAATGGGTGGCTGGAGACTCAGGCCCGCGCCGCCATCTACCTCGGGATGCGCCGCAAGGGAGCGAGCCGCGCGGTCGCCACGCGGACGACTGACGACGCGCTTCGGAACTACTCCGAGATCACACCGCTCGAGCGCGAGGTCATGCGCCGCGTGTTTGGTTTCTGGACCTGGGACGCCGGCAACCTCCGGCTACAGGCTCAGTGGGCGGCGAAGAACCCAGGGGCCTACGCCTACCTCGCGACACTCCTGAGCATCTACAACCGCGGAGAGTTCACGGAGTCGGACCTGCGGCAGATCCCGACGTTCGCGCAGCCATCGATCCTGCTGAACATGGGTCACGCGAAGGCGATGTCGGTGCGCGGTGCGCCGATGTTCGATGCCGTCCAGTCCGCCAAAAAGAAGTTCGATCTCGTCGCTGGCGGGGCGCTGCTCGATGAGGAACGGGCCGCTGCGGCTGGCGATCTCAATGTCCCATGGAAGATCGGCGCGTACTTCTTCAATCAGAACCTCGGCGGACGCGCAGCGCCGGATGAGGTCATCTGGATCGGGAACAAGGTCGGGTGGACCGACGACGACGCCCGCCAGATCATGCCCCCGTACTTCCTGGAGTTGATGCAGATCAGGCCAGTGAAGAAGCGAGACGGCACCGGGTTCGTGACGGACGCGCCGCGCCGGGTCGCGTTCTTCAGGGACACGCCGTTGAACAGCCTCCTCGGCGCCTACCAGCGGGCGATGGTCCCGAAGGAAGACCCGCGAGAGGTCAGCGCATGGTCGGAGTCGATGGCCGAACGGATCCTTGCGGTCATGGCCGGCACCTACTCGATGAAGTTGGAGAAGGACCCGTTGGAGGTTTACCAGCGCGATCTCCGACGAATCGAGCGGGAACTCGATCGGTTCCTGCCGAGAGACGACCGCCCGGTCTATCGCCCCCAGAGATTCATGGCACCGGCGTCATCGCTTGACGACGAGGCTGAAGACAACTACCTCGGCCCGCCAGAAGTCGAGTAGTTTGGAGACACTATGCAGACGGAACCCATTTTCGGACGAACGGACGACACGAACATCACGTCGATCGGAACCTCGGAGTCCAGCCGGACGGTCGTGACGCACGGCTCGAGTTCGGCTGCTCTGCCGGGGCCCCTGGTCGTGACCGCTGTGCGGGCGACGAACCCTGCCGGCGGCGGCGCCACCTTCACGATCCGGCTCTACAACGCGAGCTCCGACGGGATCGAGATGTTCGAGTGGGACGCTGCGCTGACCGGCGCCAGCGACGAGTGGGACTCCACGCAGTTCACCTCACCGATCCCGGTCAAGTCGACGGATGCGCTCTACCTGACCGGCGAGGCTGACTCTGGAACCGGCCACGAGCTCAACATCCACCTGGAGTTCCAGAAGGCCGCGGTGTCCTGATGGGCCATCCCAGCACATACGGGGCCACAGCTGGAGGGGCTGCTGCCGGGCAGTGGGTTCGCAAGTGGTACATGGACCCGCAGAACGACGGGACCGCCGTCGACATCAAGGGCGGGGGCACGTACACGGACGACAGCGGCGAGACCTGGAGCACAGGCGGCGGCGAGGTCACCGGGGACAGCAACGCCAGCGTCCTCGGCGTCATCGCGAACACGTCGCTGCGGGTGACCACCTCGGCAAGCTCGGGGAACGTCGTTGTCGCGCGGCCGATCGTGGACGTGATCCCGGACTACGCGGTCACCGACCGCATGCTGATGGTCCTGGAGTTCACGAGCGCGCCAACGCTGCCGAACACGAACGACCGGTGCGCCCTGATGTGGCGGGACACCGCCGACAACTACCGGCACCGCATCGCCAACGACAACACGTCCGGCGGCAACGTCCGTGCGCAGCGCCGGAACAACGGCTCCAACGTCGAGTCGAACCGCCTCAACAACACTGAGGAGGTGTTGGCGATCGAGTGGTGGAACCTCTCCAGCCGCCTCTACTACGCCAGTGCGTTCCCGTCGTCAGACCCGCTGACCGACGACCTCACCTACACGTGCGACTCGTCCTTCAGCATTACCCCGCAGCAGGCAGTGCCGCACGCCGCGGCAACGGACGAGTTCGGATTCCTGGTTCGCCGCAACGGCGCCGCCGACTTCACGATCGACATCGCCCACTGGGCCCTGTACCGCTGGGAGGCGGTCGCGACATGAGCACGACCCACACCTTCCCGATCAAGCAGCTGCTCCGGATCGACGCTGACCAGGCGGCTCGCATGTGCGCCGCCGACTGCGACGCCACGAAGACCGGCTACGTCGTGTGCAAGGAGATGGCGACGGGCTGGATCGTCTCCGTCTTCATGGACGCGAAGGATGACGATTCGCTGTCGGACCCCGATCACCGCTACCAGATCAGCACCCGCGGGAAAATGCGGAAGCTGAAGTCGCGGTGATTACGGACCCGATAATGGCGTTGCGGCGCCCTTGCGAGAGGCTTTCGGCATGACGACGATGGAAGTCGTGACGAGCTACTTTCCCCTGTTCATGACGGCGGGGGCCATCATCGTCGGAGCAACGGTGTGGGCCTCCTGGGTGGCGTTCATGATGTCGCGCCTGGTCAAGGCTTCGGAGCACGTTGAGGGGCTGGTCGCGCACCACCGGCACGACAAGACCGGCGCCGTCTACTACCCAGCGAAGGGCTACCCCCGTGAGGAGCTCCCGACGCTGGCAGAGAGGCCGGGTTGATGCCGTCCTTCTCCCGCGCGTCCGCGTCAAAGCTCGACACCTGCTGCCCCGAACTCCGGCACCTGTTCCGCAAGGTGGTCGAGACGCACGACTGCACGATCCTGGAAGGGGTCCGCAGCGACGCCCGGCAGGCGGAACTCTACCGGCAGGGGCGCAGTAAGCTCGACGGGGTGACGAAGCGCAGCAAGCACCAGCCGCGCAACGACGGACTGTCCTACGCGGCGGACGTGGCGCCCTACCCCATCGACTGGAACATCGGGGACGAGTTCGTCGCCATGCGCTGG
>Ga0208013_1000384_pt1 | contig 25346 bp, 12 predicted proteins | sample 16_taG_FD_184091 | JGI IMG/M metagenome (GOLD analysis project Ga0208013, IMG submission 184091) | Marine viral communities from the Subarctic Pacific Ocean - 16_ETSP_OMZ_AT15313 metaG (SPAdes) (version 2) | ecosystem: Environmental > Aquatic > Marine > Oceanic | place: Pacific Ocean | collected...
TAAATGTATGATGGGCTCAACTTCAAATGCTTTAGATAAAGGTGGAGAGAATTTTAAAAAACTATACAATGCCTCAGATGTCACGAAACGAAATAGAAATGGTCAGACAAAGTCTGGCTTATACTCTTTGTTTATCCCAATGGAATGGAACTATGAAGGGTTTATTGACGAGCATGGAGTTCCAGTCTTTACTACTCCTGATATCGATAGATTCGCACCAGACGGTGAACTGATAGATGTAGGTGTAATAGATAACTGGCAGAATGAGGTTGATGGGTTAAAAGACGATCAAGATGGATTAAACGAATTTTACCGTCAATTCCCAAGAACAACTGAACACGCGTTTAGAGATGAGACGAAAGGAAGTATATTTAACTTAGTTAAAATATACGAGCAGATAGACCACAATGAGGAGTTGTCTAGAACCTTAGGGGTTACAACAGGTAATTTTCAATGGGTAAATGGTATAAAAGATTCTCAAGTTATATTTTATCCAGATCCAAAAGGAAGATTTAAAGTTAGTTGGGTTCCACCTCAACAACTACAAAATAGAGTTGTACTTAAAAACGGTATTAAATATCCTGGTAATGAACACATGGGAGCTTTTGGTTGTGATAGTTACGATATATCAGGTACAGTAGATGGAGTTGGATCCAAGGGAGCTTTGCATGGCTTAACTAGATTTAGTATGGAAGACGCTCCGGCTAACAGTTTCTTTTTAGAATACTTATCAAGACCACCAACAGCTGAAATATTTTTTGAGGACGTTCTAATGGCTCTAGTATTTTACGGGATGCCTATACTCGCAGAGAACAATAAACCTCGTCTATTGTATTATTTAAGACGAAGAGGATACAGAGGGTTTTCCATGAACAGACCTGATAAGATATGGAACAAACTATCTGTAGCAGAAAAAGAAGTTGGTGGAATACCTAACTCCTCAGAAGATATTAAACAAGCTCATGCTGCTGCAATTGAGATGTATATACAGGATCACGTTGGAATGAAACAAGATGGAACGTTTGGAGATTTATATTTCAACGAACTGTTAAATGATTGGAGTAAGTTTGATATAAACAAAAGAACAAAGCATGATGCGTCTATAAGTTCTGGTTTAGCTATCATGGCTAACAATAGACATTTATACGCACCAAACGCTAAGGTTGAAAAACAACCACTAAACATAAACATTTCCAAGTATAGTAATACTGGAAGCAATTCACAAATAATCAAATAATAAATATGGCAGAGTCTGGCATTAAAAGTTATTTCCCGAGTCAAACAGTTAGCGATGCTGAAAAGTTAAGTTACGATTATGGTTTGAAAGTAGGTAAAGCAATAGAACAAGAGTGGTTTAACAACGATAGAAGTAATAGTAGGTATAAATCTAATCATAATGATTTTCATAATTTAAGATTGTACGCTAGAGGCGAACAGTCTATCCAAAAGTATAAGGATGAGTTATCTATAAATGGTGATTTGTCCTATTTAAATTTAGACTGGAAACCAGTTCCAATTATATCTAAATTTGTGGATATAGTTGTAAATGGTATTGCTGAAAGAACTTATGACATAAGTGCTTTTGCACAAGATCCGACTAGTTTAAAACAACGAACTGACTATGCGGAAAATTTAATATCGGACATAGAGATGAAAGATATTAATGATTTTGCGGCTCAATTCGGGATGGATATAACCAAAGGAGATAAATCACAAAACCCTCAAACCGTTGACGAGGCTAGGCTACACATGCAACTTAGTTATAAGCAAGCCATTGAAATCGCTGAAGAGCAAGCATTAAAAGTTTTGTTTGAAGGAAATAATTATGAATTAATAAAGAAAAGATTTTATTATGATCTAACGGTTCTGGGTATTGGCGCTGTTAAAACTTCATTTAATACAGCTGAAGGAGTTGTTATTGATTACGTTGATCCAGCTAACTTGGTTTACTCTCATACTGATTCGCCTTATTTCGAGGATATATATTATGTTGGTGAGGTGAAATCTATCCCAGTAAACGAATTAGCAAAACAATTCCCTCATTTATCAGAGAGCGATCTTGAAGATATAATGAAGAATAAAACGTTTAATAAAAACAATAGTAGTACTAGGTACTCTTCGGGCAATGAAGATAACAACATTATTCAAGTTTTATACTTTAATTATAAAACCTATATGAACGAGGTTTACAAAGTTAAAGAAACTGGAACAGGTGCTGACAAAATCATACCCAAGGATGATAGTTTTAATCCACCAGAAGACAAAGAGGGTGGATATGGTAGAATGCTAAGATCTATAGAGTGCCTTTACGATGGGGCTATGATTTTAGGTACAGACAAGCTACTTAAGTGGGAGATGGCTAAAAACATGATGCGTCCAAAAAGTGATTATACTAAAGTTAAAATGAACTATAATATTGTCGCTCCTAGAATGTATAACGGCAAGATAGATTCGTTAGTAAAGCGTATAACAGGTTTTGCTGATATGATTCAGTTAACACACCTCAAATTACAACAAGTAATGTCTAGAATGGTTCCAGATGGAGTTTATTTAGATGTTGACGGTTTGGCTGAGGTTGATTTAGGTAATGGAACAAACTATAACCCACAAGAAGCTTTAAACATGTTCTTCCAAACAGGTTCTGTTATTGGAAGAAGCTTTACAAGTGAAGGTGATCACAATCCGGGCAAAGTACCCATTCAAGAAATTACATCTGGATCTGGTGGTAACAAAATGCAGGCGCTAATTGGCACATATAACTACTATCTACAAATGATAAGAGATGTGACTGGGCTCAACGAGGCTAGAGACGGTAGTATGCCAGATAAAAATGCTTTAGTTGGTATTCAAAAAATGGCAGCTGCTAATTCAAATGTAGCAACAAGACATGTATTACAAGCTGGTTTGTTTTTAACAGCCGAAACAGCAGAGTGTTTGTCACTTAGAATATCTGATATTATAGAATACTCGCCAACAAAAGACGCTTTTATACAAGCGATAGGTGTTCACAACGCGGCCACCTTAGAAGAAATAAAAAATTTACACTTGTATGATTTTGGTATATTTATAGAGTTAACCCCAGATGAAGAGGAAAAACAATTACTCGAAAATAATATTCAAATGGCACTACAGCAGCAAAGCATAGAACTTGAAGATGCTATTGATCTTAGAGAAATACGTAACATAAAATTAGCTAATCAAATGCTAAAAATACGTAGACAGAAAAAACAAGAAGAAGATAGGGCTATGCAATTAGAAAATATTGAAGCTCAAACAGAGTCTAATACTAAAGCTGCGCAAGCTGCGGCTCAAACTGAAGTTCAAAAAAACCAAGCGTTAAATGCTGGTAAAGCTGAGCTAAACCAAATGCAAGCTCAAATTGATATACAGAAAATGCAACAAGAAGTTGTTCTCAAAAAAGAACTTATGGCCTTAGAGTTCCAGTACAATATGCAGCTTAAGGGAATTGAGGTTGATGGAATGAAAGATAGAGAAAAACAAAAAGAAGATCGTAAAGACGAAAGAACAAAGATACAAGCAACACAACAATCAGAGATGATTGAGCAAAGAAATAGTGGAAAACCACCTAAAAACTTTGAGTCCGCAGGTAATGATATACTAGGTGGGGGATTTGATTTAGGTTCGTTTGACCCTAGTTAGAATTTATTAATTATTATTATATTATATTATGGAAGAAGAAAACGAAAAAGTAGTCGAAGAGACTACCCAAGAACAGACCGTAGAAACGGTTGATGAAAGCAAATTTGAATCTGCCAATGACGATAGCGTTATTAAGGTAGATTTAAACGCACCTCCACAAGAAAAAGTAGAAACAGAAGTTGTGGCGGAAGAAAAATCTGAAGAAGTTGTGACTGAGGTTACGGGTGAAACAGATGTACAATCAGAAGCTGAAACTCAAGAAACCCCAGTATTAGAAGAAATTACTGAAGACGAGGTTGAAGAGGTTGAAGAGCAGATTGAAGAAGCTGTTGCTGAAGCTGAGGCTACTGGAAAACCATTACCAGAGAATATCCAAAAGTTAATGGACTTTATGGAGGAAACTGGAGGTGATTTAAGTGATTATGTTAAGCTTAATCAAGATTATTCAAAGTTAGACGACCAAAGTCTATTGTACGAATACTACAAGCAAACGAAACCTCATTTAAATAATGAAGAAATTAACTTCCTTATGGAAGATACATTCTCATTCGACGAAGATATTGACGACGAAAGAGATATACGTAGAAAGAAATTAGCGCTTAAAGAGCAAGTTGCCAGCGCTAAAAGCCACCTAGACGGGCAAAAGTCTAAATACTATGAAGAGATTAAAGCTGGATCGAAACTCACAACTGAGCAACAGAAAGCAATTAATTTCTTTGATAGGTACAACAAGGAGTCAGAAGCAACTCAAAAAACAGTTAAAACGAACTCTGATATTTTTACACAGAAAACTGAAAATGTTTTCAACGACAAATTCAAAGGTTTTGAATATAACGTCGGTGACAAGAAATACAGGTTTAATGTAAACAATGCTGAAGAGGTTAAAAACACTCAGAGCGACATAAGCAATTTCACCAAAAAGTTTTTGGACAAGAACTCTGCTTTAACAGACGCTAAGGGTTATCATAAATCTCTATACACAGCAATGAATGCGGACGCTGTTGCAAAACACTTTTACGAACAAGGAAAAGCAGATGCTATGAAAAATAGTATTGCTAAATCCAAAAACGTTGATATGAACCCAAGACAAAGTCATGGAAAAATTGAAGCGGGTGGTATGAAGTTTAAAGTGTTGGGTGATGATTCTTCTGATTTTAAGTTCAAAATTAAAAATAGAAAATAATTACAAATTTAAAACATTTATAAAAAATGGCAAGTGCAATAGGAACAATTACGGCTGGTGGGAGTTTAAACTCGGTACCAGCTCCAGGTAAACAAACTGTAGCTTCAGCATACGTTGATTTAAGAAACAGCGGTTGGGCTCAACAATATTTACCTGATTTAATGGAAAAGGAAGCTGAAGTTTTCGGTAACAGAACAATTTCAGGTTTCTTAGCGCAAGTAGGCGCTGAAGAAGCAATGCAAGCTGATCAAGTGGTTTGGTCAGAGCAAGGACAATTACATTTATCAGCGGCAGGTGTTATCGACGCTGACGGTGGTGCGGCAACAGGTGCTGGACAAGTAACAACAACGGATACAACTCATACAATTAGACTTGGTGATACAGTTGTATTAAACAGATCGGGCGTAGGAACTCTTAAGTGTTACGTTACAGCTGTAGCGTCTGATGGTACTACTTATGACTGTATACCTTATACTCAATCAAAAATGGATTCTAGTGCTACGGGTGACCTCACATTTACTGATGGAGCTGTTACAGGTTTCGTTTTTGGATCTGAATACACTAAAGGTGTAGCTGGAAGAGGAGAATCTGTTCAACCAGCATTCTTATCTTTCACTAACAAACCGGTTATCTTAAAAGACCTTTACGAAGTATCAGGATCTGATGCTTCTGCAATTGGTTGGATTGAGGTTTCTGGAGAAGATGGTCAAAACGGTTACTTGTGGTATTTAAAAGCTGCTGGTGATACTGTGTCTAGATTCGCTGATTACTGTGAAATGACATGTATTGAGGGTGAATTAACTGCTGATGATGGTGATGGTGGTGCAGCTGCAACAGAAGCTGTATTAGGCGCTCAGTCTGGTACTGAAGGTTTATTCTCTGCGATTAAGAAAAGAGGTAACTCTATCGATCAACTTAATACGGATGATACAGCGGCGCATAACTTAGCTTCATTTGATTTAATTCTTGCTGAGTTTGATAAGCAAGGCTCTATTGAAGAAAACATGATGTTCTTAAACAGAGGAACTGCTCTAGCGATCGACGACATGTTAGCTTCTATGAACTCTTATGGTGCTAGTGGTACTTCTTATGGAGTATTCGATAACTCTGAAGATATGGCGTTAAACTTAGGTTTCTCAGGTTTCAGACGTGGATCTTATGATTTCTACAAATCTGATTGGAAATACTTAAACGATGTTACTACAAGAGGTGCTTTTAGTGATGTTGATGGTGTTATCGTTCCAGCTGGAGTTTCTTCAGTTTACGATCAGTCTTTAGGTAAAAACCTTAAGAGACCATTCTTACATATAAGATACAGAGCTTCACAAACTGAATCAAGAAAAATGAAAACTTGGATCACTGGATCTGTTGGTGCAGCTACATCTAGCTTAGATGCTATGGAAGTACACCACTTATCTGAAAGATGTTTAGTTACTCAAGGAGCTAATAACTTCATGTTATTAACTGCTTAAGCATTTATATTTAAAACCGTCCCCTGAAACACGGGGATGGTTTTTATTTTATTAATTTTATTATATATTATATTATGGCAAAAAAACAAAAAACACAAAAGGTCGTAGAACCTTTAATAGAAAAAGACTTCGAAGAAGTTGAAACACCGGTTATGGAAAAACCATTACCGAAAAAAAATAATTGGGAAATGAAGGATAGGCGCTATATTTTAAAAAATGGAGCTGCACTATCTCACACTTTAAAATCTTCAAACATTTATTACTTCGATGAGGAGAAAGGATATGAAAGAGAATTAAAGTACACCACTAATCAAAAAACACCTTTTGTTGACGAGTTTAAGGGTAATGCTAGATTAGCACATATCACTTTTAGAGATGGAGTATTATATGTTCCTAAAAACAAACAAACTTTACAAAAGTTATTATCTTTATACCATCCAGATTTAAATAAAAAATATGCGGAGCACAAACCCGTTGCTATAGCTAGCAATCAAGTAGAGCTTATTGAATTAGAGATAGAAGCATTAAATGCTGCTCAAAACATGGATATAGATATGGCTGAAGCAGTCATGCGTGTAGAAAAAGGTTCTGAGGTATCAGGGATGAGTTCTAAGGAGCTTAAAAGAGATTTACTATTATACGCTAAGAGAAACCCAGGTTTGTTCTTAGAATTAGTAAATGACGAAAACGTTGTGCTTAGAAACTTTGGTATCAAAGCAACTGAAATGGGGATATTAAAATTATCCTCTGATCAAAGAACATTTACGTGGGGTTCTAATGATAGAAAGCTAATGAATGTTCCATTTGATGAACACCCTTATTCAGCTTTAGCCGCTTGGTTTAAAACTGACGAAGGAATGGAGATTTACTCCAATATTGAAAAAAGATTAAATTAATCTAACTGTAGATGCGGTCGCTCTACGGGGCGATCGTAAACTACAAATTAAAAAGAAATTATGGTAAGTGTAGATGTGGTGTATCAAAAAGTTTTAGCAATAGCTAACAAAGAGCAAAGGGGTTATATAACACCCCAGGAGTTTAACCTATTTGCCGATCACGCGCAAAAAGATATTTTTAGACAGTATTTTTATGAGTTAGAGCAGTTTGAGAGAAAAGCCAATAGCGATATAGTTGAATTATTAGAGCAAAAAATTAGTGCTTTCGAAAAGTATGACCAAGTTGCGGGGCTTTCGGCAAACTGGGGTGATGTGAGCCTACCCCCCGATATATATAGGTTAGGAATGGTGAGGGTTGATTACGGTATCACGGGCAGTTTTAAAACCGCCGAACATGTTAAGCTTAGCGAACTTAACGCTGGGCTTGGTCCGTTAACGGATTGGAATTATTCGAGACCTGTTTACACTATGATATCAAGTTCCAGCGGAGGAAGTAAACTTAGAGTTTATCCATACCCAGTACCGCCTGAACGTGTTTTGCTTTCTTACGTAGCCGAACCTAGTAAACCAAACTGGACATATGTGGTAGTCGGTGAATCCGCTATGTTTGATGATTTAGTTCCTGGATTTCAGGATTTTGAATTACACCCCTCAGAGGAAACGTTGCTTGTAATAAAAATATTACAACTAGCGGGTATCAACGTCAAAGACCCGGCGTTAGTTCAATTAGCTTCTCTAGAAGAGCAGAGAAAAATACAACAAGAAAAACAATAATAAATGGGATTACTAGACAACAATACTCACAAAGAATACTATCAAGGCAATGATTATGGTAATTATCAATTTACATCTTTAGAAGATATTATAAACCAATTTATGGTGGTATATGTTGGTGAGAATAAGGTGATACCAAAAGCAAGAAGAATAGATGTGGCTTTCCACGCTCAAAGAGCGCTAGCGGAATTATCCTTTGATACTTTCAAGTCTATAAAAGCACATCAAATAGATTTACCCCCCACATTAGTTATGCCACTCCCTCAAGATTATGTGAGTTACACAAAGTTATCATGGGTGGATACCGCTGGTATTAAACACCCGTTATATCCAACAAACTCTACTTCAAATCCATTTCAAATCCGCCAACAAGATGATGGTAAGTATTTCTTTGGAGTGGAGGATAACTTGGTGGTAAATGGAGATTTTGCTGATGAGCTAGATGGTACTTGGACTACTACTAAGCCGGGGAAAAGTAAAGCTTGGGATAGTACGTACACAAACAATGCTGGGACTAAATATTATGTTAACAACATATACGATACGATAAACTTGGTTAACGAAGAGCTAGAATTTGGACAGCTCTGGCACGCCCCCGGTAGTAGAGCGTATGGCGCTTGGCAAGAAGTTAGCGTTTCACACACTAATAGCATTACTCTTCAGGCATCTGGTTTATCTGGTGCTCAACAAACAAACGCTGGTGGTGATTTGATTTGTGATTTTGGAGTATTAAGAATTGGTATCACCTCTACTGATCCAGGTGTTGGGTGGTCCGTGACAAATAACAGTGGTAGCAGTGTGTTTGTTGACGGTAATCACACTGTTCAAAACCACAGTACATATCCAACTCCAAACACTAATTCTGACAACTTCGACATTGGATACTTAGAGTGGAGCGATGGGACATCTAGTCAAAAAGAAATTGAAGACATCGATGTTACAGCCCATGATACAATCTGGGTGTATGTGCAGAGTTATTCACCTTGGAATTCTGACGCACAAACAGTTTATAGTCAAGGAACGGTTGGTGGCAGCACTCCAATACTTCCAACAGAATCAGAGAATAACACACACCAAAAAAATACAGTAGACAGTATATCACTAATAGATTCAACAGCACAACCGTCTCTTCAAGCTAAAGCTGGACACGCGACTAATTCCTCAACTTGGAATAGCTACAAGTCAGGTACGCCTTCAGAAAATCAAGACGATTATCAAGATGATACTTATTGGCCAGCGGGTGGAGAAAGATATGGATTGGACCCACAACACGCACAAGCAAATGGATCTTTTTATATAGACCCTAGGTTAGGAAGAATACATTTTTCATCTAATATTTCAGGAAAAACTGTGATCTTAGATTATATAAGTGATAGTCTTGGTACGGACGCAGAAATGCAGGTTCATAAATTTGCTGAAGAAGCGATGTACAAATGGATATCTCACGCTATGATATCTACATCTCTCTATGGCCAGCAGTTAGTACCTAGGTTTAAAAAAGAGAAATTTGCAGCAATCAGACAAGCGAAGTTAAGATTATCTAGCATCAAGTTAGAAGAACTTACTCAAGTTCTAAGAGGTAAGTCGAAACAAATAAAACATTAATAAGTATGCCAGAAGTTAGACACAATTTTACCGGGGGTAAAATGAATAAGGATCTTGACGAGAGACTAGTACCAAACGGACAATACCGACACGCTTTAAATGTTGAGGTCTCTACGTCTGAAGGATCTGACGTTGGTACTGTTCAAAACATTCTTGGAAACAAAAGAGTGGATAGCTTAGTTGGAGCAGATTTCAACTGTGTTGGTAGTATTGCCGACGAAAAAAGCAATAAGCTATACTGGTTCATATCTAAGTATGATAAAGACGTAATATTAGAATATGATATTGACCACGATATAGCTTCACCTGTATTGGTAGACTTAAAAGGGGGTACTCAAAAAGCTGTTTTAAAGTTTTTTGGAAACACAATAACAGGTATTAATATTATTGGTGATTTATTATTTTGGTCAGACAACAAGGGTGAACCAAAAAAGATAAATATAAAAAGATGTAAAGAAGGAACCACAAATATAAATACCCACACGCAATTAAGTTTTGGTAACAATAGTTTTACTGGTATTGCGGTGGAATACATTATCAACCTTAATAACCCTGGTGATGGTGGTTGGGGCTTTCATGCAGCCTATCATCCCCCGCTTACTCCTATAGAAAAAAGACCTAAAATTGGGTTGTATTCTGCATATGAAAGAAGAAGGTTAGCAGCTGCGGTTGGCGTAGATTTTAACGATTTTGTGGATGATTACGGGAATATTAAAGATGCCAATGGTGGTTATATAGATAATTCAACCTCTAGTTCTTATGATGCGGATGGGAATTCAAGCACTGGTAACTTACTGGGATATAGTGGAGCGGGGTACGATTTTAAAGCCAGGCATTATAGAGATGGGGAGCTTTTGGGTAGTAAAGTACTTAGGGCTTTTGATAATAATAACGGCCTGCATTTTAGATATAGGTCCGGTCATACTGAAAAAGACTTTAAAGTTGGGGATGTTGTTTTTGCTGAAAACATAAAACTAGATATAGAAGAAAAACATATAACGGTTATAAAACCTAAACCTTTAAAAGCTCCTTCTGTAAAAATAAATTACAAAGAACAAACAAAAACAACAAATAAAAAACCAAATTTATTTGAAGAGCAATTCCCAAGATTTTCTTACAGATATAAGTACGCGGATGGAGAGTTTTCTGCATTTGCCCCTTTTACAGAACCTGTATTCAACCCTCAATATACGCAAAATACTGATAAATCAACCGATGGTAGTATTTTATACAGTAAAGACGATGCGTATAGCGTAAAGGATCCTAAAAATAAGGCTATGGTTAATGCTATTCATTCTGTAGATTTAATGGATTTTATAACTATAAATACGCCAGAGGATGTTGTGGAGGTAGATTTATTATATAAAAAAGAAGATTCACCAATTATATATTCTATAGGCACGGTTAAACACACTGATTTTGAGTGGCACGCGTCTGCTTTTAACCACGAGCACGGGCAAAGCTTTGTTGGTGGTATAGGGAGATATGATAGTAACTTATCTTCCCCTAAGGCTTGGATGCCAGCTGCTGACGCCGGTTACAACTCAGGTAAGTACACTGTTAAAAACGAAAATATTTATGCGGCTTTACCAGCTAATCAATTATTAAGACCTTGGGACAATGTTCCTAGAAAAGCTTTAGCGCAAGAGGTTAGTGGTAGTAGAATTATTTATGGTAACTACTTACAAAACTATACGATAGGATCTAAGCCAAAAGTATTTGTAGATTATACTGACAGAAAGAAAACTGTTGGGAGTTTTGACACCAAAGGATTACCATCAATAAAATCTCAAAGAAATTATCAGTTAGGAGTTATATACTGCGATGAATTTGGTAGAGAAACACCTGTATTCACATCAAGTGGTGGCGCTGTCAATGTTCCTTGGGCAGAAAATGATGGCACAAAAAACGCTAGTAAATCAAACCAAATGATTGCTAGTGTTGAAAGTAATTTTCCAGATTGGGTTGATTCAATAAAGTTTTTTGTAAAAGAAAATAGTGGAGAGTATTACAATCTAGCCATGGAACGCGCTTGGACGGGTAAGAGTACTTATGAGTTAGATAATTCAGAAGGGCATTTATGGATGTCGTTCCCATCGTCTGATAGAAATAAAATATCAAAAGAAGATTCTATAATCTTAAAAAAGAAAATAGGCGTTGGGGAAGAACAAATTAGTTTTGAAAACAAATTTACTGTTATTGATATTCAAGACGAAGCTCCTGACGCTATAAAGTATGAGTTAGTTAATTTAGGTACTTGGTCAAACACCACAAACAACCACATGACTGATCAAAACGCTACATCTTCATACGACAGGCTTTTTTCTCACGCAAGTCAAAGACCGGATAAATTCAATCAAGATACTATTATCCTTGATATCACTGCTTGGAACGGTGGTGGTGCGTATAGAAGTGAGTTAACTGAAGGTGTGTCTGTGTCCGGTGTAAGCTCCGAACACAAGAAAATGCCTGAAAATCTTTACGTCTCTTGGTTTAGAGATGGTGGAGCGTCTTCTTCAAAGTATAAAGTTTCTGGTGGTTGGAAGGGGAGTAGCGGATACGTTTTAAAACTAAATAGAGACATAACTGAAAAAGATGCTAATATAGCTCACGTGAACGGTACTGCGATAGATTCTCAAAATGAAACTCATGTTCATGAAGATTTAGTTTTGCAAGTAGAAAAAAGAGTTGCTAAAGACGATGAAAATTTCTCAGGGCAATTTTTTGTTAAAATATCAAAAAACCACATAACAAGTATAGTAGAAACTGGTAATGAGTTAAGCAACTTAGATAAGTTTGAGGTAATGGCTGATCAAGGTGTTTGGTATTGGAAAGATGATCACAACGGCGATACGCAGAACCATTCATCTAATCCATTTATATTTCAAAGTGGTAACCCTTATGGTTTAACAAATTATTCTGGAGACCCAACTTATCATGATGGCGGCAACAATGTACAATCGGATGGAGGTAATAACACTAACCTCAACCCTTTGGGTGGGTACGCTAGATTAACCGATTGGCATGAAATGTGGGAAAATATCTTAGGTGAACTAGATGGTAAACCAAGGTGGTTTGTAGATTCTATGCACATGGCCTCTGGACAGAGTGATGAAAGTGATTATGCAAAATATAATTGCGTAACTTGGGCTGGTAGTCGAGATTATGATCCTGGACACCAGTGGGTTTGGCCAGCTAAATCAGCTTGGAGTTACCCACCATTAAAAAAATGGTTTACAGAGATTACAGAGAACGAAATTGAAGTTGGGGGTAGTGAAGGTGGTTATTTCACTGAAGATAATCCTATCGACATTGTGTCAACATCTAACCTGTTTGACCCACATGAAAACTGGTTAGTCTATGACGAGGCTACTGAGGAAAATGTTGGGTTACAAATAGATGGTTGGGTTGGCGTTCCGCAAAATGTTAGCAGATGGACATCGGTAGACTCATCTGGAGATCACCATAACAACACTATTTCCCAAAATCATATTAATGGTTTGGAGGGTATGGTAACGACAAATGAATACCACACTACTGGGCCTAGAAGATGGGTGAGCGGTATGAATGGTACTGAATTTGGAAATGGCGAAGACACTAAAACATACTCTAGTACTGGTGATGAAGCCGAAAAACACTTTATGCATTTATCTTTCTTCGCGCCAGGTAAAGATTTACACGACAATACTTGGCATTTTGACGAGCCGACTCTATATGGTAAAAATACATGGATGGATAATCTTCAAGGTATATGGGGTGGTGGTGTTTTCACGGGAACATCTAAAGATCAAAAGTTTGGTAGCGAAACCGATGATGCTGACAAGCATTTTCATTTAGCTATGGAAGGAAACTATGCTGATGGAGAAGACAACGATCACCAAGTTTACCACACGCCACCTGGGCCTGGTTCTGGTTTTGGATATGACTTAGACTACAGAGAGTTACACGAGAGACAATGGGATCCTACTTTTAACTCTGAAAACGATCCAACAAATAGAATACGTGATTTCATTAGAAACTTACATGCGGGATCAAGGTTTAGATTTAATCATAAGAAACCAGGGGTCGCGGGTACGGATCCTGAGCTTGATGACGCGGTTTATACTATCAAAAAAGTTCACGTAAAAAAACTTTACAACCACACTTCTTGGAGAACTCCTCACAATCAATATTTTAGTGACAACGGTGGATATGTTTGGGATGATCCGAGCGCGGCACATGATGCTTATAATAGCGTTGAAGATATGGCTTTGATTTGGTTGAATAATGTTGATGCGGATGGACAGCACACATCAACTATGGTTGAAACCGCTGCCTCGGCTTATGGTAATACTCAACAGGAAAATCTTAAAAAGAAAATCGTAGATTTTGGAGCCGCTCATAATAGAAGAGTTTGTTATATAATTGAATTAGATAAAAACCCAGCAACATGGGGTCCTGAAAGTGGCTCTGTAATGGGTAATCCATTAAACTCTAACGAAAATGGCGCGGATGGAATGTGTGCTGATTTAGACAATGATAACTACACTCATGTGGAGTTTTTAGACCCCGTGCAAGATATTGTGTTAAAGGATTTAAGTAAGTTTCCGGCTATATGGGAGTTAAGTCCCCAAAAACAAGACGTTGATTTAGATATATATTATGAGGCTAGTAACAACATACCTGTTAGAATTAACAGACACACAAACGAATTATTTGCTCCAAAGGGTTGTTTAGTAGAAATGATAAACCCACCCTCTAACCAAAGTTATAGTGAAGTTCGTTTAGTAGAGTGGGACGGTAACACCGCTATTTTAGAACCAGGTTTTGATAGAGGTGCTAACGGTGATGAGGTTGATTACTCTAATGTTAAATTTAAATTTATTAGAAGAGATGGTAGTTACACCGTTGCCAACACTGGATTACAACAATTAACTACCACTACAAGTGGTTATAAAACACGTTTTGTTTTCAAACAAAATATAGGAGCTAAAATACAAGTTGGATTAGCTTGGTATAATTGTTTTTCTTTTGGAAATGGGTTAGAGTCAAATAGAATACAAGATGGTTTTAATAACATGTTTATAACTAACGGTGTTAAAGCGTCTACAACAGCCCAAGAAACATACGAAGAAGAACACCGTAGGCATGGTATAATATATTCTGGACTGTACAACTCTAACTCTGGTATAAACGATTTAAATCAGTTTATAATGGCAGAGAAAATTACTAAAGATTTAAACCCCACTTATGGTAGTATACAAAAACTATTTAGTAGAGATACTGATTTAATTGCTTTCTGTGAAGACAAGGTGTTAAAAGTATTAGCAAATAAAGACGCTGTATTTAACGCCGATGGAAACGCTCAGTTAACATCTAATCAAAATGTATTAGGTCAAGCTGTTCCATTTCAAGGTGAATATGGTATATCTAAAAATCCAGAATCATTCGCCGCAGAGTCTTATAGGGCTTATTTCACAGACAAACAGAGAGGAGCTGTTCTTAGGTTATCTAAAGACGGTTTAACACCTATATCTAAAGCTGGTATGCATGATTGGTTTAGAGACAATTTATCTAAACACACATCTTTAATAGGTACTTATGATAGTTATAAAGAAAATTATAACATAACGCTAGCCAACACTTACGCGGAAAATATAATATTCAATACTTATTTTAGGTTAGGGGCTGAGAGTGAAGCAATAGATGCTTCGGTTTTAAGTTCTGTTGCTGGTGGCGCGCCTGTGTCGGGTAACGGGTATACACACACTTGGGAGTCACACAATATCTTAACACATTCTGTATACAATTTTAATGGAGGAAGTTCTAACGTTGTTGATCAAAAGTTTAAGCACACCGTAAAAGTGGTAAACCACCCAGAAATACCGATTGGTCATTTTCAATCATACGCGGCTGGTACAAATACCCCACCAACGGCAATTATAGCTCAGGGGGAAATTTTGTATGGTGTTGGAGCTACTCCTGAGGTGGTTGGCCAAGACTACATCGCTGCTGAAGCTGAGATTCCCTATGTACCACCATTGTATGGTCATGGTGTAAGTACTGGTGGAATGAATCAGTACCAGATAGCAAACTCGGTTCCCTTAGAAGACAGTGGTAATATATACTGGCCTGGAGATTTCGCTTCTCTTACCGGTTGGTCAGGTAGTTGGGCTACGAGAACGTACTCTGGTAACAACTTATTCGGTCCTTTAGCTATTAGTGATTCGGACCCAAACATACACTCTAAGATCGCTAGAATTCAGAATGGCGCAGAGGTAGTAGAATCCAGCACGACAAACAGCCAATACGTGCATGAAAACTACACTGTTCCAGTTGTTCATCTGCTTGGTTATGGTGGTCCAAGTTATTACGGTGGTAACGACCCTGAGGCAACCAATACAATTCTGCAAAACTACGAAACTGGCGGTATTTTGTTTAATAGACTGATACAAACTACAAACAATTACAACAACTACGTTGAGTTTAGAAACCTTGGTCTTAACGATGGTATGGGTAATTTTTTATATGACAACTCGCCAGACACACCGGGTAACGGTGGTCACTCAGCGATGTATGCTGGTGACGAGATAGAAATTAGAATAGAAATAAAGGTTAACGACACAGGCACATATAATTATAACGCTGGTGGATCGGCTTGGGAAACTCATACATCGTACAATCACATAAGACCTTTTGTTCAGATACGAGACGGCGGCAACTGGATACCGTCAAGTTACCTTATGGAGCCATTAAGTAGTTCCACTGGATTGGCTGGGGAAGGTCAAGCGTATAATACAACAACTGTTTCTCAACATTATTTTTGGCAAAACCACCTTATGGCGGTAAGTGGTGGTGGTGGGCCAATCTCCTGGCAAAGTAGTTACGGGAACTTGGGATCTTCTACAGATAAAATTTCAGCTTATTGTGGAAACAGTTACCTGGCTGTGTTCCCCACGACAACAACAAGTGACAACGGGGGTACTCTAGGTGATCCAATGCCAGAAACATATACTCTTCTTCTAAGATATAAATTTAAAAGCCCATCCCAAACCTATAGTCTTAATACCGAGTTTGTAGACGAAAAAGTTGTAGACGACCTTCGAATACGTATTGGTAATTATAAGAAAAACTCAACAGGTATATATCCAAACGGTAGTTATTTAGGGGATGAAAGTGCTCAAGCTCAAAAATGGGAGATAACGAGCGTGAAAGTTAGAAAACTATTGGGTATAGTAGCTCCAGACACAGAGTTTGTGCAAGAGGTGGTTGGACAAGCGTATATAGCGTATGAGGCTGAGAATTTGGGACAAACGGTCTATTACTGGGACGACCCAGCAATTAACGGTAATGAACAGTCAACCTCCGCTGAAATAACAAATGCCTACGCGGGTGCTATGTTAGACTCAAACACTGGAAATTATATTTTAAACCAAGCCGCTATAAACGCTTGGAACATTGCTAACCCTGTGTGGGTTTATCCTCAAGACCCTATACCGCCGGCGACCGTACCTGCTTTTGTAGAAGTAGTACATAGTGGACTTAATTGGGATAAAGCTCTTTACAACACGGGTAGTAGTCATGGTAATTGGGAAAGCACAAAACTCCCAAATTACTTTGGTAACAATAGATCAGCTATCCTTAAATGGGCATATAAAACTGATCCAGCCACTGGTACACTTACTAACAATCTAGTGCAGTGGTACGAAGCAGGACCTGATCCATCTGGTCAAAGTGGTCAAGAAGGTAATTATGGAAATAACTCTAGTACTAATGCTGTTCACGCTGACTCTGGTTATTTTAGCAAAACAAACCTTAGAGATGGCGAGGGCAACCAGTTTATTCCGCCAATAGAAAACCCAACTCCAGCTCTTGGGAGTAACGGTTTGGGTTACGATCCAAACTGTACAAAAACACATGTAGATTGGGTGGCGGATTATTGGGTTACTTATACAAATTCAAATAGCTCTACTTCTTACAGCCGAACTTTTCCCTTAAGTGCAGGTGAAGAACTTGAGGTTGGACAATGGTACATGGTAGACGTTGAGTTAAATGACGAACAGCACGCGGGTCTTTATACTGGTGGCGTATCAAACATGCCATCATACCTCGCTAATGGTGGTAGTGTTGAGGTTATGGGTGTTTGTGATACAAACGCTCCGACTGGTGTTAATTTTGGTGAAACTGGTGGTTACGGAGCAACGGGTAACGGTACATCTTCAAGCAGTGGTCAAGGACGACACGCTAGGTGTGCTCCAGTGTTTAGGACTAAGTATAATACAACAACATATGATGTTGCAACTGGTACTACTAACACTAGCGATAAGTGGGTTTTAAGAACTGTGTTTAAATTAGATTCTAATAGCTGGGTAAACACTGCCCCAACAAAACTTGATGAAATAACACTAAGGTTTTATAATTGGAATCAAAACACGGCAAGTAGAATATACGTTGATAAAATTATTTGTAAAAAAGTTTCGTACACAAATAACACTGGCGCCGCGACAAATTGGGATAGAACTATTCATGGTAACACGGATCACGACTTACAGGTAAACGCTTTTACGGAATCAAAGAAATACTACCGTCAAGGAATGCTTTGTTATGATAATTGCTTGGGATGGGACAACTATCTAAACGGAACCTCTGGACCATATGAAGGTTGGTGGAATCAAGTGTTCGCTGCTGGCAAAGAGATTACAAACACTGGTAGTGGTTGGATACTTAACTTTAAGGTAGCTGCAAATCCAAAAACAAGTAATTTTAACGGTTCGCTTGGTGTTAAAGTTACTGGGCCTTACGGAGATGTAACAAACGCTGGTTTAGCATACAACGAGTTTACTGGAGTCCTAGCGCGAGTAGAGCACGAAGGGGATTATCAGATTAAGTTCAATATGAGTGGTACTAAAGATAGCGATTGGAGTATTGAAAGAGATAATAGTACTTACTCTGCTACGTATTTTAAGGAGTATGGTGATTATTGGAGTGACACCAACGCTGGAGTTGATGGAATAATAAACACTGCAGACGATTACGGTATATCTAATTCGATTGGGTTTTACAACGCGGTTGGAAACACTCCCCTTTCTTGTGGTATTTCCGATATATATTTAACGCAGTCAGAAACTATATTCTCTGGGGGTCAGGCTGGTTCTTGGGGTTTTGATGGTTTTGACTCTACATCTGAACAATATATAACATGGGATAGGTATTGGCCTGATGGTATGGTTGGTACTAGCAATGTTGATGGTAGAATACAATTTTCAAGTTGCCCTAATTTTGACCCTAACTTTGGAAATGGAAACGTTATGATATCCGCTAATCAATATATAGATAAAGTTATAGATAGGTATGAGAAATATGAGATTAGCTTTAACTTTAAAATGGAGGAATATGTTGATATCAACGGTTCTCTTACAGCTGTTGATGGTACTGGAATGTTCCATATGTATTACTTCAACGGTTCTGGTTTTGGCTTTAGAATAAATGATATTGGTGACGAGGCGTTTTCTAACGTTGTTAATCCTAACTACACAAAAACAGCTGTTAACGACAGTAATGGTGACTTTATGTGGTGGAGAGTAACTAAAATTATTGGGATTGGCGATGGTAGCACCCCAGATGACAACGCTTATTCAGAGTATCAAGGCCAAAACGTCGAGGCTCTTAGAGATACTTTGGTAATTAGAAGAGATGCTAGTGACTCTAATGATTTAACAGGTTGGATAGATGATATATCTATGAAACGTGTTTATGATGTAGAAATGACTCCAGGTCCAGATGGAATACCTGGTAACGAGGACGATGTACCTGTTTACCCGGAAACAACACTAACGTTTAGTGAAGATATTAAGGGTTGGACTAGCTTTAAATCTTTTATACCAGAAAGTGGTTTAAGTGTATCTAAAAAATATTTTACATTTAAAGACGGTTATTTATACCAACATTACAAGCCATTAAAACTTAATGAAGGTGGTTCACATTGGGATGATTGTAACTATAGTGACGCTGAAAATTACAACCACTTTTATAATCACTTGCCAGTTTCACAGTATAATTACTCTGAAATAGTAGCTGTTATAAACGTAGAACCAAATGTTGTAAAAACTTTTAAAACGATAAACTACGAGGGTAGTCAAGCTCACATTACTAATCCAGGTGCGCCTGCTTTAACAAACCCAAAACTTGTAAACCAAAACAACGCTATCGCATGGGCTTTAAACGACTACAACGTGGGGTTGTATCCTAATGTTGATGGTTGGAAATGTGTAGACGTGAAGACGGATTTAGACGATGGTAAGTTGTTAGATTTCATTAAAAAAGAAGGCAAGTGGTTTGGATACATAAGAGGAAAGAAAATCACTGGTAAACTAGACACATCAAAATTCAGCGTTCAAGGTATCGGGAAACTAGGTGGTCTTAATAACATATCACCACCATCAACTCTCCAATTGGAACTTGCCAGTGATTAAAATAGTGAAAATAAACAATAACAGACATTTACAATATGGGTAGAATAACTAATTTATTAATGGATACATCTTTAATGGGGTATGGTGCTGAAAGTAGGGTTCTCACCGTGAAAGGTAAGCCTGGCTCTGAGTTTATTATAATAGTTGTTCAAGATGGCACTCTAAAGTATTACAATTTTGAAACCAACTTATTCGAATTAGGTCATACTTCAAAAAATAACTTAAAAATTAAATTGTCTATTTCTTCTCTATATAGACATACTATTGACTTTCCTAGTGGGGGTGGAACTTACGTCGTTAAACTTTTAACAGAAGAAGGTACTGTTGCTAAGAATAATAAAAAAGTAATTTCAAAAAAAATAGAGAAACAAAGTGGTGAAACCACTATAACTTTTAAACCCGCTACTATTAACACTAGTAATTATTCAACGTTTCCCACGGTTGCTTCAACGGGTTCGGTTGGTGAGGGAGCGAGTTTAAGTGGTAATTTTTTAATTAATAACGCATCTACAGACGCTGGTGGATTTGGTTTAAAAATAAACACAACTAATTTTGGAAAATGGATTTTAGATCCTAAGTATGGTTTTGAAGGTACATTATCAAGGGGTGTATTTGATAGTTATTGGTACGTGCAGTATGATAAAGATATAGTTGTAAACACCGTGGGCGATGGGTTGGATAGCAGCACTGTAACGGCCGCTAATTCAGACGGTATATCGGTTGGTATGAAATTGTTTTACCACAAAACCACAACAACACCTGTTAACGTCGCTGGTGATGCTTTAGAAAATGTACTTATAACAAGTATAGAGGAAGGTTTAGGTGAAGTTATTATAACGTTTAACAAAGCCGTGGCTTTTGAAAACGGGGAAACAATGAGACTTAGAGCTTATGGTTCTAAAAACATTCACCTCAACACGGGTGTCACAATTACGATGGGTGGCGATTGTTCTATTACCGCTCCAATACTTACAAAAACAGTTAGAGCGGATTCCGATGGAGATTTAACCCCATCAACAACAATAACGCTGACCGACACTCATGGTATATCTGGTGGTGATACCATATCGTACACGGGTCTCGATGTAGATAATTCTAGTAGCAATAATGTTTCCGTTATAACTCCAGATTGCCCAGACGCTGGTGATGGGGATAGCTTGGATAACGACGGGGCTGTAACTGTTCAATTAACACAAACCTTAAAAAAGGGGACGATATTATCATTTAAAGGCGTCTACAATCAGTTTACAATGAAGTTCAACATAAAAATAGACAAACACCCGGAATCTAACACAGATGTTTTATTTGATTTAGATAAAATAATTACAGTGGGAGTTTCTGGATCATAAATATAAATAATGGAAATTAAATTTAACAAAAAAAGAAATCATTCGCTGCAGGTTGGTGATACTTTGTACTACGCTACGGTTGTAAATGGTGTGACTACTAAGCCGGAGGTTTGGGGTGAAATAGTAGGGGTGTATAACGAGATAGCTGGTAGTTTTACAATAATGACAAATCCTAGTAGTGATATTGTGTTGAATTATACCACTATAGTAGACGATAACACGTATTTTCTATTTTCAAAAAATATTAAAGTAAACGAGTCTAGTCTTAAGGGTTATTATGCAGACGTAACTCTCCAAAACCATTCTAAAAAAAGAGCAGAGTTATTTGCTATTGGCTCAGAAACGGTTTCTAGTAGTAAATAAAGAGCAGAAAGTGTGACTATATAAGTACACTTAAATTAAATGAAATGAAAAATGAATTAGCGAATAAATTTTTTATAACAGGTTTACCTAGAAGTAGAACAGCTTGGTTATCTTCTTTTTTTACAGGAAATAATTGTTTTTGTTATCACGAGGTTATTAGGATTAGTAAAAGTTTTGATGAGGCGATTGGAAAGATGTTAAATAGAAAAGAAACGTATGTGGGTAATAGTGATAGTTCTTTACCTATTTGGGCAAATGAAATAGATCACATACTTCAACATTCTCCAATAGTGATTGTAGAAAGAGATATTGATGAAGTTACCAACAGTTTAATAAACCTATGGGGTTGTGATCCTACTAGGTTTCTAGATTTAACATTAGAACATTTAGAAATCTTAAAAAAAAGATATAATTATATATCTATAGATTACAATAAATTAAGCGATCAATCATGTTTAGAAAGTATTTGGGATTTTTGTATTCCAAATATTGATTTTGATGAAGATAAATTTAAAATGCTAAAAACAATAAATATATCCATCGATAAAGAATCTTACATGAAGGATTTAATAGACAAAGATGGAAATATAAAAAAAGGTTTAGAAAACCTTACTCAATATATTAATAAAAAATATTAACTAAAAATTAAAATTATGCCATTAGGATGGGCACTAGCCATATCAGCAGGTCTTTCGTATCTTGGTCAAAAAGACGCTACGGCAGCCGCTGGGCGAGCGAATAATCAAGCAAATGCTTTAGCAGCTGAAAATATGAGAATGCAAAACGAGATTACACAGAAGCAATTAGAATTTCAAAAAAAGCAAGCAGCTAAACTTGAAGCACAGAAAGATATTTATAGAAATTTTGAATTTAAAAATCCATATGAAAATGTTACGAATCAGTTTGCCGATAATATATACGAAGATTTAACTATAAATTGGCGTGCTGCTAATTTTCAGAAAGAACAAGGACAGCAACAAAGAGCTAATATAATGCAAACACTAAGAGGTGCTGCTGGTAGTTCTGGTGTAGCTGGTTTAGCTCAAGCTATGGCAAATCAAGGAGCTTTACAAACACAGCAGATATCAGCTGATATCTCTCAACAAGAAAGACAAAACCAAATGATGGAACGTCAAGGTGAGATTATGAGAAGACAAGGTGAGGGCGCTGCGGAAATGGCAAGATTAGGTGGCGCGGCTTCAGTACAAGAGATGGAGATGAGTAGACAATCAACTTTGTTAGGTATACAAATGGGACAAACGTCTGGTGCAAACACGGCCGTACAACAAGCGTACGCTAATCAAATGTCCGCGGGAGCAAATCAAGCTAATATGTACGGTCAGCAGGCGGCTTCACAATGGCAGTTAGCCGGACAATACCAGCAAAATATGACCAATACCTTAGGTAACTACATGATGTATACAGGTGGTTAGACGTAGAATTTAAACAAATATAAAACATGAAAGCAGATCCAACATTAGTAGCGGCGGGATATAGATTAGGTCAATCTTATATACCTGGAGATTACTCTAAAATTTTTGAAAAACAATACGAAGGCCTTATAGCCGCTAACAAAGCAAAAGCGCAAGCCGCGGCGGATTTTTCAAAAAGTATCTCAGATAATCTTGGTGAATTTATGGAGTTTAAAAAAGCAAAAGAAGAAGAAGATCAAGAAATATTAGATAATTTTAAAGAGTTAAATGAAATTGGAAATACTTACACAGACCACAAAGCTGGGGAGTTTGCTAAGGACATGGAGGATGGTAATTCTTTACCTGGATTTCAATTTGACGCCGCTGAAACATTTATGGAAGAAACAGCAAATGAATATGAAAGGTTAAGTAAAATAACTTTTCCAAACGCTGAGCAAAAAAAACAAAAAAGAGCTTTGAAAAAAGCGATACTTGAGTTTAGACCTGCCATTGTAAAAAGTAGAGCTAACCAGTCCACTAAAGCAACCCTATGGAACACTGGGCAGATAAACAAAGATTTATCGTTTAAAGGACGACCAAACGAGCAAGCGCTCTATAGTTTAACGATAGATAAACATCAAACCACAGACAAGCTCGCGGCAAAGGGTGTTAAATCATATTGGGAAAATGGTGAAAAAATCTATAGCTATCCAGATGGATTATGGGGCGCTATATACGGTGAGGTTTCTGATGGCGGTGCAGACGGCGTGGATGTTATACCTGTGAATAAAAAAGGTGCGCTAAACACAATTACAGAAACAAATTTGTTAGCCATGTTATCACCGAAGGACTCTAAAACAGAGGAAGATCTAAACGGGATAAGTACAAAGGTGTTAAATGATATTAACAAAACTGCGACAAACCCGATAACTAATGCTAAAGTGAGAACAATAAAAGACTTTGCTTCGATAGAGGATAAAGTAGAGAGACAGTATTATGACGCTACAATGTTAAGTGAAAACCCTACTGATATATATACGAGGAATATTTTAGTTGGAAATACATCTAGAGTTTATAAAGATGATTTAGAGTCAAATAGAAATATTGATGAGGCAGTTATAAATCAAATGGGGATTGGTAGTGATGTTTTTACAGCTAAAGAACTTGAAGATGGTGTGATAGATCCAGCTGAATTAGCTAAGCACAAAGATGCTAAAACCCAAATAATAGAAATACTTACTAATCCAAAAACAGCTAAACAAAAAGAAATCGCAGCTGGTGAATACGCTAAGTATAGAACAAGTATGTTAAGGGAGGTGTTTGACGGCGAGAGAACGAGAGTTGATGAGGCTGAAAAACCAAAAGTAATAACATCCCCAACAACTAAAACAACTGATTACTTTGCTAGTGTTGGTGACACCAAGTCCTTAAGTTTAGACGGTACTTTTGTAAACAAAGGAGAGTTAGAAAACAAAAGAACCGCTATTGAACAAAGACGAGGTTTCTACATAGGTGATAATAATTTTAGACCAGATGGTAAAAACGGTTGGATAAGAGAGACTTCTGATGGACAAGAAACAAAATACCCAAGTGTAAGCTCTTTGATAAAATCAGGGCTTAGAACTAATCACCCAGGTTTTACAAGTTTAATTAATATGGACGTTGACAACGATGGCACTCCAGATGGTCCAGTGCGTTTAGATTTCTTAAACAATAAATATTACGATTTAATAGATAAAAAACAACCTTAATAAATATGCCAGATATAAAAGAAGTAATTGACATGATGGTTGCTGATGGTAGACCAGAATCTGAAATTATAGCATTAATAGATCGTTATAATAAAGATAATGAAGTGGGAAAGACAGACGGCTCCTCGACAGAGACCCAGACGGTGGAGTCAAGCGTTACGGATTCAGGGTCGGACGATGGTTCATCGGAATCACAAGGCAGCCTGCTAACACAAGAAGTTATGGGAGTGTCTTACCAAGTAAGCAAAGAAGCCATAGCTAGTGGTAAAAAAAATAGGGAAGCAGCAAGAAATTTTTTCTCAACAAAAAAATCAAAGCTAGAGCAAGCCTTAGACAACGTTAATATTGAAGTACCATTAACCAAGAAGGATATTGCTAGTGTGGACGCCGACTTGCAGCTAGCACAATCACCTAAAATAAAAGAATTAGA
>Ga0208013_1000388_pt1 | contig 25226 bp, 39 predicted proteins | sample 16_taG_FD_184091 | JGI IMG/M metagenome (GOLD analysis project Ga0208013, IMG submission 184091) | Marine viral communities from the Subarctic Pacific Ocean - 16_ETSP_OMZ_AT15313 metaG (SPAdes) (version 2) | ecosystem: Environmental > Aquatic > Marine > Oceanic | place: Pacific Ocean | collected...
TTGAAGAAGCTATCCCTGAGATGGAACAATTGTTTGAAGAATTAGCTCAAGAGGAGCTGATAGAAGAGTTAGAAGCAGAGTTAGAAGAGTTTTTAGAGCCTGAAGTAGAAGAAGAACCTTTAGAAGAGCCTTTGGAGGAAGAATCAGAAGAGGAAGAGACTGAAGAAGTTACGGAAGAAGTTACGGAAGAAGTTGAACCTGAAACAGAACCTGAACCTGAAGCCATCAAAGAAGAACCTGTTTTAAAGAAAGTAGCTAAGAAAGCTAGTAAGAGAGAAAAGATGCGTGAAATTATTAGTGACAAGCTAAAGAACCTTGCTACAGAAATGGGAGAGGCTGCATCACTTGAGGAGCAACAGAAACTACAAAGTCTTATATTAGCTCTCTTAAACTTCAATGCTGGATTTAATAGTTACAACACACAACTAATTATTGATGGTGTGTTTTATGAAGATGAGGGTATTTATTTAGATAAGGATATACCAGACAATCAGAGAGGATTAAGAAATGGTTTGGCGAATGAAATATTACATAACAAATTAGTGGATTTACAATGGCAGAAGTAGAATACGGTGGGGTTAAAGTAGGTGGCAGTAAGCTACTATTGATAATACCTTTGCTCAGTATGTTGGGTGGTGGTTCTTGGGCAGCATTTGAATTATTTAATGAGTTTAGAATTTTAAAGGCTACTGTGATGGAATACCAACCACCAGATATAACTGGTATAGAACAGAACATAGCAGTTATAGAGGAAACCTTAGTAGGTGTTGGTGAGTCAGTAGAGCAAGCTAAAGACTATACGAGAACAATTAAGAATGATTTAAAGGATGACTTAGCTAGACAAGAATCATTGATGGAAAGACTAGAAGATAAGGTTAATGCTTCTCAAGATGAGATAGATGCAACTATTGATGTTGCTGGAGAGAGGTTTGATGCAAGGAGAGATGCCCTGTATTCAGATACGGATCGTAAGATTAAAGAATTAGAAGAAAGGCTGAATAGTAAATTACAAAGGGCCTTAGATAATCCACTAGCAAATTAAGGAATGACCATGGAAGAGAGAGTTAGATTATTGGAAGATAAAATCGAGCATCAGGCAAGGCAGATTTCAAAGCTCTTCTCTGAGATTGATGAAACGAAAGCAAACATACAAAAGATCATGAACATACTGACACAGATACGGTATTTCTTGTACGGTGGTTTTGCATTCTTTGTAGCCACTGAGATAGGATTTTTACAAGCACTTAAACTAATGTAAGGAGAAGAGAGACATGGTAAGTTTATTAACATCAGTAGCTCCAATAGCTCTGGGTTTTTTTGCAAAGCTATTTGCTATGAAACAACACGCTAATAGCGAGCAACAAAAATTAATGATTCAAGCAATGAACGCTCAGAATCAATCAATCAATATGGCAAGGGATATGGCATCGAAAGAGAGTCCTTTTGCTGCTATGAACAGGCGCATAATAATTCTCGTTATACTGGGCTTGTTAGTGGCTATACAGTTTGCACCTTTAGCTGGACTAGATACAGTTATCCCTACAATACAAGAAGGGTTTTCTATTTTAGGTATCCAATTAACACCTGACACTACAACTTATGAAACTGTGTCTGGAATGGTAAAGCACCCTGAAGCCTATGCCTTTGCTGAAATGATCATTTCGTTTTTTTTCGGGTCGCAATTAGCTAAGAAATAGGAGATAACATGTTAGTACGCAGAGCTGTGGTCATTCCTGACCAGCATGCACCTATACATGATCGTAAAGCTGTATCGTGTGCATTAAAAATCATAGATGAGATTAAGCCATGTACCTTCATTAACCTCGGTGACGTTGGTGAATGGGAGTCTGTATCAAGTCATAAATATAAAAAAAGAAAGCAACCACCTTTAGAATATATTCTTCCTGAGATAGACAAGGAAGTTAAAGCTGTTAATCAAATGATTGATGAGTTTGACGCAGTGTTAGATTCTGTTGGCTGTAAAGAGCGTCATATACTAGCTGGTAATCATGATGAATGGCTAGACTCGTTTGTCTTTGATTATCATCCTTACTTAGAAAGCGATTACACATTTAGAAATGCTTGTCGTTGGGATGAGAGAGGATATAAATATCGTGAGTACAATGACGTACTTACTATTGGTAAGTTAAGCTTTATCCATGGGGCTTATTGTGGGCCTACGCACAGTAAGATGCATCTTGAGAGGTATGGGTGTAGTCTCATCTACGGCCACACTCATGACCTCCAGAGGTTTTCAATGACTAGGATGCAAGATGGTGGTATTGGAAGCTGGAGTTTAGGATGTCTTAAAGATATGAGAGCTGAAAAGAATAAGTGGTTAAGGGGTAGGCTTCATAATTGGAATCATGCTGTAGGCATTGTCGACTGGTGGAAGAATGGAAACTTTACTGTTCAGGTAGTTGAGATCGTAAAGGGTAAGGCTGTGGTTAATGGAAAGGAGATAGTAGGCTAATAGTAGAAACCTTTAAATAAAAAGATAGTGCGATAATCGTGCGATACTCAGCCCAATCATGCGATATTCAGACAGATATTATCGCATCATCAAAATAAGAATGCTTTAGTAGAGGGGTTTAAATGGTCGGAGTGGAGGGATTTGAACCCCCGACACTTCCTTTATTAGTAGGGTCTGTAGGGTCAATCGTGCGATAATCGTGCGATAATCCTTATTTTTCTACTTTTTTCAAAGGCGATATTATAGTAGATTTTGAATTAATAATGCTTGCAAATTTATTTCCAGCTTCAGGCGCATCATCATCTATCCAGCCAGCATAAGTTTTATAAGTAAAACCAGCGTTAGTGTGGCCCATTTGTTTTGAAATCCAACCTATGTTTTCACCAGCAGTTGCAGATAAAGTTGCAAAGGTATGTCTAGTTTGATAAGGGTATCTGTATCTAACACCAGCTCTTTTTAAAATTGTAGTCCATTGATTACGAATAGGTTTATCACCTGTCCATGATTTGTTAGTCCTTGGATTGTGGAATATCTCTTGGCCCTGAAGATAAGTATATTGTTTTTGGTCTTTTAAAGTTTCTATAACATCATCTAAAAGCTTAACCCATCTATTACTTGCAGCAGTTTTTGTATATGAAGCAACTTTGTCATCAGCAGTTAAAGCTTTATCAACTTTAATTCTATGGTTAGGCCAATCTATATCGTTCCATGTAACAGCTATATATTCACTTGTTCTAAGTCCAGTAGAAAAAGCAAAATGAAATAAATTGTGTTGTTGTTCTTGGCAATGATTAAGTATATCGGAGACTTCTTTAGAAGAGAAAGGATCAATATCTATTTTTCTTGATACAGTCTTTTGTCCTTTAAGTTTTTTTCCATACAAAGGATTAACAGGAATAAGCTCATCATCAACTGCTTCATCGAGAGCTTGATTTAACAATGATAATTTATTGTTTAAAGTTTTTTGTGTATTTTTTTGTTTCTTAAACCATTTTTTTATATCAATGTATTTAAGCTCAGCTATCGGATATTTACCAAAAGCTTTTATAAGTTGATTATCTATAATTAATTGATTGGTTCTTAATGTTGATGCTTCATATGTTTTTTTATGTTCATCAAACCATTCTTTAAGATAAACTCCAAACCTTATTGATGGAGTTGCTTGAAATTTATGTCTTTTAGGTGACTTAGGAAACCAAGTAGCATAATCAAAAGTACCATTTTTAATAGCTGGAAGAAGTTGTTCATTCCTCCATATTAAGGTGTTTTCTAAGTTAGATTCAGTGGGGCTGGCTGGAATGATTTCTCTACATTCTTCCCCTTGGTATGTGAAGGAAACTCTGATGCTTGAATTGCTTGCTGAACGAACTCCTGTCCTTTTCTTACCCATTCGTTAAATCCTTTTATGCTTATTAAAACTCTGTTATCAGGCCCTCGCACCCAAACCTCATTCTCTCCAAACACACCTCGACTGATCTTAGTGCGAATAGCCTCCTCAGAGTAACCAGACTCGGCTGCGAACTGCCTAACTGTTTTATATTCTATCATACTAACATACACCCCAAGATATTCCAATTGCTGTATAAGCTTTTTTTAAAGCCTTTTCTTTGGCAGTAAGTTTTTTATTTTTTAATTCAATTCTTTTGCGTGGAACAGTTTTACTTTGGTTTAAAGCTTTACGTTGCTTCTCTAATTTAACGTAAGGATGGCCCTCTTCAAGTTTCAAACCCTTTTCCATAAATATGTAATTAGGATCAGAGCTTGTATTTAATCTAGCAAGGGCTAGAGAGATCGAGCAGTTGACTCTTTTTGCTACTACAAAGACATCAACTACTTGACCATCATCCAAGGTGTACTGTTTACGTTGACCGTTTTTAGTTCCCTTTGCACCCATTAGTTGAAAGGGTTATCGTCTGGAAAATTAACATTAGGTGCTTGCTGTTGCTGTGGAGCTTGCTGTTGCTGCCCATTATTTTTAGATTCAAATATGCTTAACCAAACAGTATCAGAGTCAGCTGGGTTTGGAACACCAGCTGGATTAAATGTTCTTTTAAAACTAATCCAAACAGAACCATCATCTCTTACACCCATGTTTCCTATATTTTGGTATCTGTTTTTTTCCTGACCGTTTTTGTCAGTGTACTTGCCTGTTGCTACGCACAAATCGTGTGTGGTTTTCATATTGTCTCCTAGTTTAAAATTAATTTATACCGACCATGTGATCCAGTATTGCTTGCGTTACGTTCATACTCTGTAACAATTTGTAAGCCCATATCTCTCAAGTTTGATATACGAGATCTAAGCGCAAATCCATTATCAAAATCCCTAGCAGTAACTCCACTGGGGTTTTCTTTCAGGGCCTTCAAGACTAACGTGCAGCCTAGGTTTAACTGTTCCTTAGTTGCTTGCATTAGCTTGCTCCTTTGCTAATGATTTACTTACTTTTTCTTCAAGTTCACCTAACTTATCAAAAAGATCTAAAGTAACTCTTGTGCTAGATAAACAATCTCGTTTGAGTTCGCATATCTTTCTACTTACATCTAACATTTCATTTTCTAACTCATCCATCTCTGTCTCCAGTTAATAAAAAAATGCCTTGTTTTGGGGAAAGACGTACAAGGCAAACGTCATAAGGAGAACCCTTAGTGTTTACTCCCAACAAATTCCATTACATCTACATCTCTACCTGTCAACTCATCAATAGAAAAGTTAGACAGTAGAGTGTCCATAACAGCCCCAAGATAACTCTCAGGGTCTAACTCCAATTCACCATTTATCTCTCGATAAATTTCTTGCGCTCTTACTAATGAGATCTCGTTTTCTGTATTAGTGATCTCATCATTTAAAGCTTTAACTTTTAAGCCACGTCTAGTAGCTGGTGATGGTGCTTTAAAGTCTGTATCGTTTTCGTCTTCAGACATAAATCCATGTTGATACAGATCAGCCATTTTTAATACAGCTCTAGCTAATGCTCTTTTCTCAGCCATCTCCATGACATACCACATTTTCACAGTGCCTTCACCAGTAACACCAGCAGTCTTTCCATACTTCGCTGACCCAAAACTTTCGATGCGTTTATCACCTTTAAGTGCTATCGCTTTGACACAGCAATAATCAGGCTCGCATTTAATGACATCAAATACAACATCAATAGCCATGCCAGCTTGAACTTTTTCAACACCTGTGCGTCTCAAAATAATCATATGGCTTGATTGAAAATGATCTTCCTTTACAAGATTAAATTCATCATATAAAACTCTAAGTCTTTCAACTCTTGTCATTCCTTTACTCATAATCGTCTCCAGTTAATTAAAATGTCTTTCGTCTAAATTAAACTCTGCGACCACTTGAGGACACTCGTAATGAAAACTAGCTTCACAACATTTGTTTTCATAGTGAACGCAACCTTTACAGCCTGATTGATCACTAGCTGCACATTGCCAAAAATCTTCCATTTCCAACTCCCAGCTTTCTGTAGATGAAATTCGACTCCACCAGCCAGCCAAAATTTCGTCTGAGACGTTGTCAAAGGGGTTACTCATACTAGAAGCACCCCCATGAAAAAGATGGACAGCATTACGATCATTAGGACTGCGCTCCATATAAACTCGTAAAGCCATACACCTATTTGTTTAAGATCTTTATCGGTCATCTGAAATCACTCATTGACATGCCAGCGTCATGCATCTCTGCAAACTGATCATATTCTTCTTGATCTTCTGAAAGCAAACCCTCAGCAAATCCAACTGTGTACATAAACAAACCTTCTTCATCAAACTGCTCATATACACCACGTTCAGGATTCCATTCGACATAACCTTCTTCTTCTTGCTTAATTGACATTAGAGGCCCTCCTTAATATGTTTAAGATAAGCCTCTTCACAAGGCTCGTTAGGATCAGTCAAATCAATCAGATGCTTGTTTTCATAAGCTTCAGTTTCAGCATCAACTAATGCTGCAATCTCATCAAAAATAATTTCGTCAAATTGACTTTGCTCTTCTTCTTGGATGATGCTCTCACGGACTCTTTCAAAATCGTCTATGTCTAACATTACAATACCCTCCAAAAGTTAATGCTCTTTTTGAGATCTTTATAATGATCAAGAAATGCTTTATATTCAGCTTTATCAATCATCTTTGCTCGATATTGATAATCAAAGATTTTTAGGATCTTATCAACATCAACATTTGAATATTGATCTTCTGATTTATTAAGCTTTTGATACCAACGAGAAAGACTTATCATTTCTTTTCTTTCTTTAGCTGAAAAGATTTGACTGATGTAATCTTCAACATTAGATCTGTTAATTGTTTTGCCTTCTAAGTTTTTTCTACTCATTACGCTACCTCCTTAGCAATGTATTTTTTGTAATCAGCTTCTGAGATAAGCTCATCCTCATCTATCTCGTTATAGAAAGCTAGACTAAGTTCATGCATAGCTTCTATTTCGTGGAATGCATCTTTCAATTTAGCCCAGTTGTAAACATCAGAATGAATTAAGTAACTACTTATGCCACTAAGTTCATGTTTGATAGAACTCTGACAATGACTAACCATTTCCCATCTACCTTCTGCATGAAAGTCGTTTAAAGTAGAAACAGGAACTTTGATAGAGTCTTTAACGTCATCAATAATTTTTTGATTTTTTTTGCTAAGTTTTTTCATTTTTTTCCCCGAGTTATTAAACAAAATATACAAACTAGATATTGCTTTTTGGTTTGTATAAGTGCAATTGTACACGAAAAAATCACGTATACAAATTAAATTTGCATATTAAATGCATAAAGGGAGGTAAAAAAACCCCCAGCCCATATAGGACAAGGGGTTCGGGGAAAAACTAATTATCTAAAAAAATCAGATAAAGCATGATTGCTTGGACAAACTGCAAACCAAATATGAACATGTTTTGTCATATCCATGATCTGGCCCTCGTAAGGGATGTGAGTTGTCATTTCTTGCAGATCAGTGATTAATGCCTTTACTTCACTTATATTAGAAATATCAAAAAGCCATTGGTTTGAGCCATTGTCTTTTCTATACGATATTAATTTTTCTAGAGTGTCTTGAACATAGCTATTCCAAGCAGCATACATTGCTGTCGTTTCATTTGTGCTTGGTTCTGCTACTGACACAACCTCTAATTGAGGTGATTTTATATCAACTAACATACTAACTCCTATCTACGCTTTTTTTAAAGCTGGTCGACAGATAAATCTTACACCCAGCTCATTGATTGCTACGCTTTTTTTATGAGGCCATTAGCGAACCCTCGTTAGGTTTTTTAGAAGCAACTTACAGAACAATCTGTATTACCTTCATCTGCAAGTAGTGGCTGTTAGCCATTCTGTATTGATTTGTTAATCGGTGCTTTCAGAATCACTCGATCGCCCTCGCTTTATAAGTGTCTTGGGCCTCTCACTTTTTAACCTTACAATATGTAAGTGTACTATATATTAAATTCTATATGTAGATTATTTTGGACTAATGTGTCCAATAAATATTTGAGATACTTTTGCTTCATTGTTTGCATCGTTTGTTAAGTACAACTGCTCACCTTTTTCAACTGAAACTAGATAAAGATCTTTGTCTTTGTTTGGCAAGATTGGCTGATCAACTGCAACTAATGAAAATGGATTTGATGATCCTTTAGCTTCGACTGATGTATCTCCTCTTAGAAGATAATCAACACTAACATCTAATGCGCTGGCAAGATCTTCAATATATCTAGGGCGAGTTACTTTTCCAAGCTCCACGTTCTGAATGTTCTGCCAAACAACACCTACTAAATTTCCTAAGTCTGTTTGAGACAGGCCCTTTGACTTCCTTAGTTGGGCCACTCGATCTGATAATTTTTCTTTACTCATAGCTTATTTTCCATAATGTTGCATAAAATGTTATATCGATACAAGTTTCTCTTGTATAATCCTTCTTTATGGAAGAATTAATCAAACACTTCGGATCACAAAAAGAACTAGCAAAAGCTCTTGGTGTGAAACATGGGCATATTTATTGGTGGATAAAAAACGGAATTCCTGTGAAACGTGTTCTACAAATAGAAAAAATGTTTCCAGATGGTCGTTTTAATCGCAGAATTTTACTTCCTGAGATTTTCAATGATTAATGTCTATGCCTCAATGATTAATTTTAACACAAAGTTTATTTGCATTTTAGAACAGTTTAGTCATGGTAATGAGTCTGGCAACCTGTCGTGATAGATGCCGAGAAGCAAGACACTGTGCTAGGCATTCGTGCAATAGACCAGATCCGAGAGTTAGAGATCAACGCTACGATAGGTTTGATCCAGAGGCTAGAAGGGAATGTTGGGGATTTATAGAATTGGATGATGACAGTGCAACTACACATTAAACCATTGAGCGCAAATGCTGCATTTAAAGGTCGTAAATATAAGACTGCTGCATATAAGAATTATGAAAAGGCTCTGATGATGTTACTGCCACCCAATTATGAAATACCAGAAGGCCCTTTGGAGGTCTTTTATGAATTCGGAATTACTGCAATCTCTGATTGGGATAACCCGATTAAGCAGTTACAGGACATTCTTTGTAAGCGTTACAACTTTGATGATCGTAGGATTATGAAAGGAACAGTCACTAAGACAGTGGTGAAAAAAGGTAAGGGGTATTTGCAATTTTCAATTCGGGGAATTAAATGAAAGAACAACCAAGTTATTATGCAGTATTAACAGCTGACGTTAGATACTCAAAGGTCTTAAAGCCTAACGAGAAACTATTATTTGCTGAGATCACAGCACTGACAAACATGAACGGTCAATGCTTTGCCACTAACAAATACTTTGCAGAGCTGTATGACGTTTCTGTAGAGACTGTTAGCAGATGGGTATCTCACCTTGAGAAGTTAGGATTCATCAACAGAACGATCAAATACAAGGAAGGAAGCAAACAAATTGATAAGAGGTTTATCAGTTTAGCTACCCCTATTGACGAAAAGATCAATACCCCCCATGATAATAAAGTCAAGACCCCTATTGACGAAAAGATCAAAGGTAATAGTACAAGTTTTAATAGTTTATCTCTTATAGGCGATTTTTATCCAAATGAAGCTTCTTTACTGGCAGTGAATGATCATTATGGATCTGTAGAAAATCGTGTATTGCATATTGCTGTAGAAGAATTTAAAGATACAGTAATAAACAAACAAGGAAATCCTTACAAAGATCTTCAATCAGCTTTTAGAAACTATGTTCGTAAAGATTGGCTAGTGAGCTTTAAAGCTAAACCACAAACTCATGCACAGATGAGAGGAAAGGTTATACAAGCTCAAACAGCAAACCTTGATCAGTTAGCTCTTCAAAAGTCTATGAAGAAACTGGAGCAAGCTAATGGATAAGAAATTAGATTATATCGATATAGCTTCTCAAATCTACACACGTCTAGAAATGGAGTATGGCTGGGCTTCACCAAAAGATCAAGATAAAGCAGAAATCTGGAAGTTTTTAGCTTCGCAGTTAGCTAGGCATGATGACATGGTGGTTCTATCTTGGAACGATGCTCTTGATAAGATCTCTGATGAAGGCAGCGAGTTTCCACCAAAGATACCAAAGCTGTTGATGATGATGAGACGTTGTGCAAGGCTTAGAACTGAGAGATCAGATGAGATAGCTAAATATCTACAGCACAAACAGAATGTCTAAGCTTCGCAAAGCAGCAAGGGGTGAACCTTGTACAGTTGGATTGCCAGTTTGTATTGCTGGTGGTGAGAATGAAACAACGGTTTTGGCCCACTTACCTTCTGGAGGGATCAGCATAAAATCGCATGATTTGTTAGGAGCGCACAGTTGCTCAGCATGTCATGACGTTCTAGATGGAAGGGTGTCACACGACTTTGATCCTGAGTGGTTAGAGCATATGTTCTTGAGAGGTATGAAGAGAACAATTTTAAAACTAATAAGTAAGGAGTTAATATGAATCAGTTAAATAAAGCAGTAGCATGGGCAAAGGCTAATCCGAAAATATCAATCGTAATAGTTTTTGTAGTAGTTGTTGTTGTTGCTAATGCTTTAGGGCTTGGGTAATGTATCCAGTAGGATGAAAGTATTTGTTGATAGGGATGGTCAAGAGAGAGCTTTGCGTATGACGCAAGCTATGATTGCTTCTCATTTCAACGTAACTAAAAACAACAAGGCTGTCCTTGAAATTTCTGAAGACAGCCTTACAAGATCTCAGCGTCAAAATAAGTTGTTCTGGATGTGGATGACAATTATTGCAGATGAGGTTGGACACACCAAAGAAGAGATCTCTGAGATCTTACAACAAGCAATATTAGGTGAGACCAGTTTTGTGAGTAAGCTTAACGGTGAAAGCATAACTAAACAGAAGAGAGCTAAGCAATTAACAACTGCTGAGTTCTCAAATTTTTTGGAAAAGATAGAGTATTGGGCTGGTGAATACGGAATGAGACTTCCAAAGCCAGAAGATTTATATCTTAAAAGCATGGGAGTGGTTGAGTGATAGGTGACTTAGAGAAGTTGATGAACAAAGTACGAAAAGTAAAGAAGCTGGCAGAGGGTGGTCGCTATCTATGTAAGGATGAAATGGGTAAGAATAACTTTGAGTTAATTATTCGTGAGCTTGGTGACTTCCAAGAGTGGCAAAAACAAAACTCCGAGAATCCTAAAACTGGTGAGTAATTTAGAATCACTAATTCATGACTTTGTAGATGATGAGATCTCAGAGTTATATGTGCTTGCATTAACAGTTCTTGCTAATGAGTTTGATTGTACTTTGGATGATGCACATCACGGTGTTGTGGATATGAGAAATGAAGTAGATAAATTAGAAATAGAAAAGTCAGTGCCTGAGACAAAGACTAGACACTAATGGATAAAGAATTACCTATCCTTATTGGGGATGGATTGAAAGACAATCAGGTTAAGTTTGTTAATGCTTACGTAAATAGCTATTGTAACGTGAGTAAAGCCTGTAAAGCTGTAGATATAACAAGGCAGACTTACTACAGGTGGTTAAAAGAAAGTGACAGCTTTGATGTAGCAATAGAACAGGCCAGAGAAGCATTAAAGGATCGTTGGGAAGATGAGATTAATAAGCAAGTCTTTGAAGATAGAAACCCAGTAGTCCTGAATAAGTTTGCGCCTATGGTTTTGAAGGATCGTGGATATGCTGATATTAAGGATGTGAACCTACACCAGACAGGCCAGCAAGAGAACAATGTAGTGATTACTGTAGTTGATGCAGCAATACAGGAAGAAGAAGAACAGGAACAACGAATTGAACATTGAGCTAAAAATAACGAAACAGTTTGAACCGTTCCTAGACCCTAAATATCGCTATTTGGTGGCCCATGGAGGTAGGGGTGGTGCTAAGAGTTGGAGTATAGCTCAGATACTTGTGCTAAGAGCTTGGCAGAAGCCAACGAGAGTGCTTTGTGTGAGAGAAGTACAAAGATCTATATCAGAATCAGTCCTACAGTTATTGTCTGACACAATCGACAGAATGGGCCTTCAAAAATACTTTGATGTACAAAGGACTCAGATTATAGGAACGAATGGTTCACGCTTTATCTTTGAGGGTATCAAGTCCAACATCTCTAAAGTTAAATCAATGGAAGGTATAGACATTTGTTTCTGCGAAGAAGCAGACCAGCTGACTTACTCTAGTTGGGAAACACTTATTCCTACAGTCAGAAAAGAGGGTAGTCAATTCATGATTAGCTTTAATCCTAATGATGAGATGGATGACACTTACCAAAGGTTTGTGATTAATACACCACCAGAATCATACGTGGTGAAGACTAATTGGTCTGAGAATCCATGGTTTCCAGATGAGCTAAACAAGGAAAGGCTGTATTTAAAAAAGAAAAACATTGACCTATACAATCACGTCTGGGAAGGAGAGGTATTGTCTAATAGGGATGGTGCTTACTTTGCTAAATTTATTCCAGATGATCAGATTATTACCTATGCAGTTGAACCTAACATTCCTGTTGATACATACTGGGATTTAGGAATATCAGACAGCACTGCTATTTGGTTAGTACAGCAAGTAGGTATGGAGATTCGTGTCGTTGATTGCTATGAGAATCAGGGAGAAGGCCTACAGTTTTATATTAACTGGCTGCATGATTGGAGAACTAAACATCAAGCTGTGTTAGGTGAGCATTACGCTCCACATGATATACAAGTAAGAGAGTTAGGTACTGGTAAGTCCAGACTAGAGACAGCTCGTAAGTTAGGAATACACTTTAGAGTGGTTCGAAGGCTATCAATAGAGGATGGAATACATGCAGCGAGGGCCATACTACCTAAATGTTATTTTGAAAAGAAAAATACTAAAGAAGGTTTACAGGCTTTGAGACGATACCGTAAAGAGTTTGATGAGAAGAAGGGAATATATAAGCCTCATCCATTACACGATTGGACATCACACTATTCAGATGCCTTCAGATACTTTGCTATTGCTTTTAGAGACAAGAGTAAACAACAGAGAATAGGACAACCACAAGCAAACATATCATGGCTGACAGCATAAAAATAGATTGTTTCGTAGCCTTTGGCGATTCAGACATTCCACACTTCTGGGATGTGTTTACTAAACAACACTTTAGACATTGCTGTGTATTTAAATGGGATGGCTTCAACTGGGTATTGATTGATCCATTAGGCCAACAGTTAGCTTTTGATGTTATGCCATACACTAGCGAAGATGATGTTCCAAATTTATTTGAGCAAGCTGGATGGAAAGTCATTCGATACAAGAACACAATTAAACCAAAGTTTATCTTCAGGGGAATACTCACATGCGTAACAGTATGTAAGCAAGTTCTGGGAATAAAAGCATGCTGGGTAGTAACACCTTGGCAATTACACAACTATTTAAAAAGGAGAAGTACATGAAATATATATTACCTAGCTACAATTTAGAGTGGCTAGAAAGCAAACTTACATTTGGATTTAGAAGTAGGTCATCAGCTCCAGCACCAGCAGCTCCAGTTAAATCTAAAGCTGAAGTGGATGCTGACGCTAACAGAGATCGTAGTCTTAGAAAAGAACAGTACGATATGAAAAAGAAACAAACAGCTGGTAAGCGCAGAAGAAGAGGCCGTTCACTTTTAATTAGTAATGACGAGCAAGGACTTTCAGACACATTAGGATAAATTATGCCAACATATAAGAAAAGCCCAGAGCGTACTGATGCTTTAGTGAAGCGATATGAGGTCGCTAAACAGCACCGTAACTCATGGGAATCACACTGGAAGGAATGCTATGAATATGCACTACCTCAAAGGGAAGTGTTTGATCAGCATACTGAAGGTGCTAAAAAGAATACCATGATCTATGACTCAACAGCATTGATTGGAACTCAAAGGTTCGCATCAAGGCTTCAGTCTACTTTAGTTCCTCCATTTAAAAAGTGGGCTAAGTTAGCAGCTGGTTCAGCAGTTCCAGATGAGTTTGCTGGAAAGATTGATAAGCAATTAGAGGAAATGAATAATATTTTGTTTAGTTATATTAATCAATCTAATCTAGCAACAGAAGCGCATGAATCATTCCTTGATTTAGCTGTAGGAACTGGAGCATTACTGCTTGATGAAGGTGAAGGTGATGACTTGCTAAAGTTTACAGCTGTGCCTTTAAAAGAGTTGTTAGTTGAAGATGGCCCTCATGGAACTATTGAAACTGTTTTCAGATTACACAAACATCCAGCTCGTAACATTAAACAAGTCTGGAAGAAGGGTAAATGCTCTGAAGCTGTTAACGAGATGATGAAGACTAAGCCAGATGAGTTAGTTCCTATCATTGAAGCGACTGTTTACAATCCTGAAAAGAAAATCTATGAGTATGTCATTATTGAAGAAGGCACTAAGCATGTCATCTTTGAAGACTACTTTGAAGTCTCACCTTGGATTGTGTTCCGTTGGTCTAAGGTAGCTGGTGAAAGATATGGTCGTGGGCCTATCATGACAGCACTGCCTGACATCAAGACAGCTAATGAGGTTGTTAAGTTTGTACTGAAGAACGCTGAGAAAGAGATTGTTGGTGTTTATACAGCTGTGGATGATGGAGTTCTTAATCCTTGGACAGTAAACATTAAGTCTGGTGCTGTGATTCCTGTTGCAGCTGAAGGTTCATTAGCTCCTTTACAGTCTGGTGGTAACTTCAATGTCAGTGAATTGATCTTACAGGATCTAAGAGAAAACATTAAGAAAGCATTGTTTCATGATCAGCTTGGCCCAATGGAAGGCCCAACTAAAAGTGCTACTGAAGTTTCAATTAGACAGCAAGAGCTTATGTCAGACATTGGTTCATCCTTTGGTCGATTACAAATGGAGTTTATTAACAAGCTTATTAAACGAGCTATTGATATTCTTCAGCGTAATGGTCATGTTGCTCCGATCAAGGTTGGCAACAAGGAAGTTGAGATCAAGGTTATATCTCCGTTAGCACAACAACAGGATATGGATGAGGTTAACAAGTTAGCCCAGTTCGTACAGTTTGCCATGATGGTTGGAGAGGATGCAGTCAGGGTTGGATTAGATCTTGAAGCGTTCCCAGAGCATATTGGTAAATTGCTTGGTGTTGATCCTGACCTTATCAGAGACAAAGGTGAACGTGAAGAAATGAAGCAGCAGATGCAAGAAGAGCAAGCAATGGCTCAAGCAGCAGAAGCAGCAACAAAAAATCCAGAGTTAGCTCAACAAGCTATGGAGCAAATGAATGGATAAAGACTTTGACGCTATGATAGCTAGGCTATTTAAAACTCCTGATGGGGAAAAAGTGCTAAACCATTGGGAGGAGCGTTATATCAAAGCCCCTGTGTGTATCCCTACTCAGTCAGCTGAACAGGGATACTACAGAGAGGGTCAAAACAGTGTTATACGCACTATTCAAAATGCCATAAAGCGAAGAGAGCTTGGCGATTACTTACCTCAAGGAGACAAGAAATGAGTGAAGAGACAATATTAAGTGAACAGGAAGTAGCACCTGAAGTAGAGGCTACAACAGAATCAGTAGAATCAACTGAAACTACTGAAGCTACAGAGGTTGTTAATGAAGGCTGGATGATGTCAGAAGACATTAAAGGAGAGGGAGATGCTCCTGAATGGTTCAAGTCTAACAAATATAAGACTGTTGCTGATCAAGCTAAAGCTTATGCTGGACTAGAGTCTAAGCTTGGAGCATTCACTGGTGCGCCTGAAGATGGTTACAAAGTAGAATTACCTGAAGGCATTGATGCTGAGATAGATGCTGAAGATCCAATGCTTGTTAATTTCAATGAATGGGCAGCAGAGGCTGGACTATCTCAAGAGAAGCATACTGAACTTATGGGTATTTATGTTAATGGTTTACTGGAATCTCAACCAGCAATTGATGATGAGATCAAGCGTATGGGTAAAGATGCTCCACAACGTATTAATGATTATACTTCTTGGGCCAGAGCTAACTTTGATGAAAGCGAGTTTGCAACAATACAGGGCCTAGCAACAACAGCTGAAGGTTTTAATGTACTTGAGAAGATGCGAGGCATGTTAAGAGAGACAGTTGTCTCAGCCCCTGACAATGTTAAATCAGTAGATAACACTACTAAAGAAGCGTTGTATGATTTAATTAAAGACCCAAAGTATCAAGAGTCACCAGAGTTTAGAAAAGACGTTGAGAAAAAGTTTGCAGACTACTTTGGAACACAACCACAAAACCAAGTAAGAAGTTGATTTTTAGAACGACAGAAGTTATCGATGCATTAGAGCGTATCTTGTTAGATGAGAGAGTAACGAATCATGACGATTTTAATGAGAAGCACTCATTGCTAATCACATATCAGATTTTATTAGATTGTGGTTTTAGCTCTGTATCGATAACTGATGCCCATTTAAATCTTAATACAAACTAAATAAAATAATTTACTTTGTATGTTAAAATATACCCCACGGACACTCTTGTCTTCAAGACCCGAATTCATAAGTCAAGCAGCTTGTAAAAATTGCTAGATTCAGCCCGAATTCGGAAACCTGAATTGAAAGAACAATTTAATTTAATTTAGGAGAAGACAGAATGTCTATCAATCTATCTAGTGCAGCTTCGGCCCAGTTTGATGCTGAAGTAAAGCACGCTTTCCAGACTGCTGGAAAACTCCGTGGTGCAGTGCGTTTACGCACAGGTGTTGTAGGTGATACTTACAATTTCCGTACTATGGGGAAAGGATTAGCTAACCAAAAGGCTAGTCAAACAGATGTTACTCCAATGGACATTGCACACGCTAAAGTTCCATGTACCCTAGAAAACTGGGTTGCTGGTGAATATACTGACGTGTTCGATGCTCAAGAAGTAAACTTTGATGAGCGTAGAGAGCTTGCAGAGACTATTGCTGGAGCAATGGGTCGTAGAGCAGACCAACTTGTGTTGGATGCTTTATCTGCTGGTTCAACAATTGTTCATGGTTCTGCTGGACTAACAGTAGCAAAAATAACTACAGCTTCTAAGACGCTGAATGACAATGGAGTTCCATCGTCAGACCGTATTCTTTTGACTTCAGCTGAAGGTATTGCAGATTTGCTGGCAGAGGAAAAAGCAACTTCATCTGACTATGCGACTATTCGTGCATTAATGTCTGGTGAAATCAACACTTTCATGGGTTTCAACATCATCATGATGGAAACTAGAGCTGAAGGTGGCCTTGCAAAAGCAAGCACAACTCGTGACTGCTATGCGTTCCACAAGTCATCTATTGGCTGTGCAATCGGTCTTGATATTTCTACGGAAGTTAACTACATTCCTGAGAAGACATCATGGCTTTCTTTAGGCAAATACAAAGCTGGTGCTGTCACTATTGACACTGCTGGAATTGTTAAAGTCGAAATCACTGAATAAGGAGTATATAAATGGCTTTTGATAAAAGTAAATGGTCACGTATGACTACTTCAGCAAACAGTGCTATTCCTACAATGTGGGGATATTCAACAACTGATGCGACAGCAACAGTGGATTCATCAGGTTACTTCGATGGAGTAGCTGGTGACGTTCAAGTTGGCGATATGATTATGGCGAACACTTCAACAGGTGGTACGTTGGCAGCTGGGTTTTACCTAGTGTCTGGCAATACTGGTACTGTCGTTGACGTTAATGACGCTTTAGTTGTAACAGCAACTGATACTGACTAAATAGGTTAAGCCCCTTCGGGGGCTTTTCTAATCTATGTCTTCAGTAAAAAACTACACATCCATCGACCTAGCTTCCAATGCGTTGCTACTGATCGGTGAAGAAACCATATCATCCTTTACAGATGATTCGACAGCAGCTCTAGTAGCTGCAAACTTATATGAGCCTACTTATGAATCGTTATTGACGCTTCATCCTTGGAGATTTGCTTCAAGTAAGGCTACACTATCCAGACTGACAGCCACACCTGTTAATGAATGGACATACGCATATCAACTACCAGCTGACTTCTTAGTTGCTCAACACATTGATGATGCGAATGAGAAATACCAGATTTATGGTAGTAAGTTATATTCAGATAACACTTCAATCGTATTGGACTATACATACAAGCCAGACGAGTCATTGCTGCCAGCTTACTTTGCAGAGTTACTTGAATATAGGTTAGCAGCAGTTTTTGCTATTCCTATTACTGAGAGTGCTACCAAAGGAGATTACTACGCAGCATTAGCAGAAAAACAACTGGCTAAATCTAAGACAATAGACTCACAGATGTCACCATCTTCTGCGCCAGCTGGAAACTCACCACTCATTAACGCTAGAGGATAAATGGCTAGAGTCAATATCTCTCAGACACAGTTTACATCAGGGGAGTTAGATCCTCGCTTGGCAGCACGTCATGACTATGATGGTTATTACAAAGGTGCTGAAACTTTAGAGAACGTAATATGTTTGGGCCAAGGTGGTGTTAAAAGAAGAGGGGGTATGAAATACGTAGATACCCTCACAGATACTGCTGTTCGATTTGTTACATTTGAGTTTAACGTCACACAGACATACTTGCTGGTCTTTGCCAATGCAAAAATGTATGTTTATAAGGATGGTGTTCAACAGACGAATCTGAACAGCTCTGGTAATGATTACATTACTACTCCTTGGAACGCAACACAAATTAAAGAAATGAGTTTTACTCAGTCAGCTGATACATTAATCATCTGTCATAACTCTCATGCTCCAAGAAAAATAATAAGAGGTGGTTCACATACAACATGGACTCTCTCAACACTTACATTTTCATACTATCCAACGTATGACTTTGACCAAAACTATGACAGCAATACTTTCTCTATAGGTTCTGATTGGAACTCAGTTGGCTCAGACGTTACCGTAACCTGTAACGCTTCAGGAAAGATAACTTCTGACCATGTAGGAGGTATGTTTGAAGGCAACGGTGGTGTTATAAGAATTGAATCAGTTAATACTGGAGCTAATACACTTACTGGAAAATTACTTCAAGAGTTTGTAAATCAGAACACTTTAGATGGTGTTGATGTTAGTTTAGAAGAGCCTGTCTGGTCAGCTACCCATGGTTATCCAAACGCTGTAACTTTTCATGAATCAAGATTATGGATGGGTAACTCTACAGCAAGACCTCAAACATTATGGGGTAGTGTAATTGGAGAATTTTTTAACTTTGATCGTGGTGTAGGTGGTGATGATGAATCTATCGACATTACATTAGACACTGATCAGGTTAACGCTATTTATCATGTTGTCTCTGGTAGACACTTACAAGTATTTACATCGGGTGGTGAATTCTATATTCCAGAAACACCAATTAAGCCCTCAAGTGTTCGTATATCAAGACAAACTAAGTTTGGAATATTACAAAAGGTTCGCCCAATTAATGTTGATGGTGCGACCATGTTTATTCAAAGGAACGGTAAGCAAGTGCGTGAGTTCTTATTCACATACACTGAAGCGTCTTATGTCTCCTCTGAGGTGAACTTGCTTGCCCCTCATATTATTAACTCGCCAGTAGCTATGGCTAGTCAAACAGGAGATGTAGAAAACGAAGGTAACTATTTGTATGTAGTTAATGGTGATGGATCTATGGGAGTATTTATCACCAACCGAGCTGAGAAAGTTATGGCTTGGACAAAGTACACAACGTCTGGTGATATTATGGATGTTGCAGTTGTAGAAGATATAGTCTATCTCTATGTTAAAAGAACTATTAATAGCTCAACTGTTTATCACGTTGAAGCATTAGACAATAGCTATTACACTGATGCTTCTATTCAAGTAACACAATCATCATCCACAGCAGTTTCAGGTTTAGCACATCTTAACGGTCAAGCTTGTCGTGTACGAGCTGACTCAGCAATCATGGCTAACGCTACACCTTCTGGTGGTGCTATTACTCTAAGTAGGGCAGCCACAAATATAGAAGTTGGTTTGAACTATGACGTAACAATTAAGACTATGCCAACTGCTTTAGCTTTACAGAGTGGGCCAATCAGTACAAAGAAAAGAAGAATTTCAAGAGTCTCAGCTCAGCTTCATGAGTCTAGTGGCTTAAAGATTAACGGTAAGGCTGTTCCAAACAAAAGCTTTGGAGCTAATGTTTTAGGACAAGCTCCAGAATCATTTACAGGAATTAAGTCCTTGCCAGTATTAGGTTATTCAAAGACAGCACAGGTAACGGTTACACAAACTGATCCACTGCCTTTGACATTGTTAGGTTTAACAGTTGAATTACAGGTGACAGGATAATGGGTGCAATGATAGGGGCAATAGCTCAAATAGCAGCAGCTGGTCAGGCAGCAAAAGCACATGAGCAAGCTGGTCAAGACAGATCAAGGGCTTATAAAGAACAGGCTGAGCAAGCTGAAAGCGCAGCAAAGGATAGAGAGCTGAATCGTTTAGTGAAGCTAAGAAAGGTTATGTCAGCACAGAGGGCCTACTGGGCTGGAGCTGGTATTGATTCAGCTACTGGATCACCAACAACAATTGCCAGCAGATCTTATGAAACATTCGAGTTAGATCAAGGTGCTGATCTGATCAATACACGACAACAAATACGATCTTTCAATAACTCTGCTGATGCAGCTTTACGAATGGGTCGAATTAAAGCGAGAGGTTCAATACTCGGTGGAGTTATGGGCGCAGCTAATACTTGGAATACATAATGGCTTTACCAGAATATCAAAGAACAATAGTTAGGCAAGTGCAACAGGCTGATACAGCTTCAGCTCAAGCATGGGAAACTTTAGCTCAAACAATGGATAACTTTGGTCAACAGGCTGGTGCTTTATCAAGAAATATAATTAATAAAAATAAAGCTGACGAGAGAGCGCAAGCTGCTGCTGATAAATTGACTGTAACAAATTATGTTAACAGTAGAGAGGCAGAAATTCTTACTTCACTTCAAAAATTGAGTGTTGATAATGAATTTGATTATGAAGGTTATATTACTTCAGCTCAAGCCCTTAAGAAAGCTTGGTTAGATAGTGAAGGCTTGGATTCTATAAAAGGAATGCGCCAAGCATTTACAACCCTAATTGATATGAAAACTCAAGAATATGGGGCGAAGCCATATGAGAACGTACAAAAACAATTAAAGACAGAAGGGCGAGTCCTTGCTACTGAAAACTTAGATGCTTCAGTCTCTGATGCTATCTTTGTTGGTGAAGCTTGGATAGAAACTCATTATGAAGGCAATATAGATTTACAAACTAATCTAGACCTTTATGAAGAGCAGAGCAAGAAGTCAGTCAATACATTTATTGAAATGATGCAAAAGTTTGATGACTTAGTTGATACGCATAACTTTACAGCAGAAGAGGTTATTAAGTTAGAAACAGAAATGACCTCAAAACACTTGAATGGAATTATAAGAGGTGAGCTGAAACAGCAAATGAAAACTGGCAATGGTTTAAAAATGATCCGAGAGTTTAAAGCAAACCCAAACAAGTTTATTAAAAACAGACCTCACTTGGCTGCATTGTTTATAGAAGGCTATCACATTGATGCTGACAGTAGGGATGATGTTGGAGAAAAGCTTCTCAAGTTCTGGACTGATACTAGAAAAGACAACGACTACATGGAATCTGAAGCAGCAGCAGCATTAGAGATTGAGCAAGCCAATAACTTTTCTGACTTTATTTATATGTTAGGTGGCGATAGCTACATTAATGAAGAAGAGATAATTAAAGCTAGGAATCGTGGCGATATAAGTCCAGCTCAGCATGACACATTAATAGACGCAATTCGTTCTGATAAATACTTCGTAGAAGATGAAGAGATGAAAATGAATATACAACAGATGTTGTATAACCCTAACTCTAAACAAACAGACATTGTACAAGTTCTTAATGCAGCCTTCACTGATAAAGATATTAACTGGGGTACATATACATCCTTCATGAATGATGCAAGAAGTGGCAACCTGTCAGATATTACTACGACCCCTTATTTCCAAACAGCAAGCTCAAATCTTGCAGCACGTTTACATCCAGAAGGCCCAACAGCTGCATACAAAACTGGTGTTGCTGACGCTATTTCTTATGCTAGAAGAGAGCTTTATTTAAGAGTCAAAGATGGTGAACAGCCGATCATGATTGAAGATGAAATCTATGAGCGATGGAGTAAGAGCTTAAGGAAAACATGGGAAGAAGTCATGAATACAGAAGAAGCTTCAACTGAAGAAGTATTAAAAGAGATAGATACAAGCGTTGGAGTTAGCCTTGCTGATTCCGAGACTGATCCTGACACTGGATGGAACACTTATTGGATTGGTGATGCTAAAAAACCTTCAATGATTAAGACAGAAATGAAGATTGCTAAAGAATTAGATGAAGGCATTATTGATGAAACTCAGGCTGAAGCTTTACTAAAAGAGTTTAGAACCTATATGAAAAAACATTTAGGAATTACAAAGTAATGGAATTAACTGATATAGACGTTAGTAAGCCAGATGATATTGGTATAAGCTTTGATGCTAGAAAAATCAAAGAAGAGGCTTATCAAGGTTCTTTACAGCAAGTAAAAGATAAATACGCTCAAGCTAGAAAAGCTTCTGTAACAATCTCATTGAATGAACGCTTTGAGGTAGATGAGTTTGGTATACCAACATATGAAGATGATGGTGTAGACATTCATACCAGAATGGCACAACTTAAAATGCCCCCTGAATCAGGAACACTAGAAAGCTGGCTTGGTAATAGTCCAGAATGGTTAAGGAGGCTTGTTGTTCCTTTTCTTGATCCATTGTTAAAACATCAAGATCCGAGCAAAGATAATTGGGTAGCCAGAGGTATGGTTGGTGGAAGTATAGCAGCAACTAGAAACATGAATATGGTTGCTCGTGAATTAGCTAATGTTTTAGGCGCAGACTTTGATGAAGAGACATGGAAAGACATTCCAAAGCTTTTAGGAGAGTCAACTGGTACAGGTGAGGATGTTGTCAATGGATTGACACAATTTTTATCAGTCTTTGCTGGCCTAGGCGGGTTCTCTAAAGGGTCAACATTATTACAACAAACATGGAAAGGTGGTGTTGCTGATTTCTTGTTTGATCCAGAAGAGGGAAACATTGCCACTGCTATTAGATCCATGGGTGTCGAGAATGAGTTTTTAGCTTACATAGACTCTCAAGTTGGAGAAGATGCTGATGATCTAGAAAGATTAAAAGCACGATTAATGGGCCAAGCAGCAGAGGGTGCTGTTTTAGGTGTAGCAATAACTAAGTTAATTCCAGCAGTTGTAGGTGCAGCTAAATATATTAAAAATTCTTTCAAGGATATGCCGATAGAGCAACAAGAAAGAATATTAGCTAAAGCTTTCATACCTAGCCCATATCATAAGGCTGTAACTATTAACGCTTCTAATGTAGAAAAAGTAAAGCCACTTAAAGCTAGTGACTTCAAACGTAACAAAGATGGCACATATGTTGGCTTTAATAAGACGATAAACACACCTCAGAAAATGACAAAGCTTATCAAACAAATTGAAGCTTTTGCAAAAGAGGCTGAGAAAGGAAGGTATTGGTATGAAAACTCTTCTAAAGCAATTTTAAAAGTCACTGGTGGTGATCCTAAAGAAGCTGAGATCTTAGCTCAAATTATTGCAGTCACGTCACAATCTACTGGAGTCAAGACGAATACAGGCTTTGCTTTAAAAGCTTATTCGCAATGGAAGGCTGGAAAGCCTATTGAAACTGGAAGGTTTCCTAAAGAACAAAGCAAAAAAATAGTAAACATATTAAACGGTGTGCCATGGGAGGGTAGAAAAACAAACTCCTTTTATCGTAACCTGATGGTTTATATAGATCCTAAAGTAGCTGGTGAATTACCAACGACACAAGACATGTGGATGGCAAGAGCATTTGGATTAGACTCTGATGCGCCTACAGCTGCTCAATATGAGAATATGGAAAGGGTTACTAAGAACATAGCTGATCAGTTAGGTTGGAAGCCACATCAAGTACAGGCAGCTGTCTGGGTATCTGTTAAAGGTAGGTTTGATCCTGTTAAAACGTCTATTACAAAGCATGCTAAAGAGAAAGGGTGGCTAGACTCAAAAGGTGAAGTTTTACCTAAGTACCAAAAGAAATACGATAAGTATTTTAACGAAAAAGTATTTGATGCTGAGTTTGATGAAGAGGCAATGCTGAAAGCAGCATATGATTACTCTAATGGTATTGAAGACAATCTAGGCAACATTGCGCTAGAAGCTATACCTTCAGTAACAGAGGGATCGTTAAGAGGTATTCATAACGCACCAGCTGAAGAGCAAGCTGAGTTTACTAAAGACATGTACGAGATCTTCCTTGATGAAAATGGTGTAGATGAGTTAGCAAAAGAAATTGGCATATTGTCACCAGATAACTTTAGTGGCTATGGTGGCTGGGATGGCGCTGTTAATGAGAGCATACAGTTAAGAGCTGTTATGTCAGGAACAGACAAGCAAGGTATAAACACAGCTGATGCAAATCTTATGGAATTGTATGCTAGTGTAGTAGGTACAGTGTTTAAACAAGACGGTGTATCTTATAGAAGAGCTTTTACACCTAAAAATAAAGCCACATCTAACGGTGTGCTAATGGAATTTGTTGATGAGGCAAGGCCATTAACAATAGAAGAAACTGAAAGATTATATGAAGCTTTAGAAGCTGTATTTGGTGATCAATGGACTTCACCAATACCTTCAAAAAACGGTGTGGAGCTTATCAATTACAGATCTGATATAGACAACATAACCTTCAAAAAGCTAGTCAAAAAGGCTATAATAGAAGCTAATTTACCAACATCTAAAATTGGTACTTTCAGATCAGAAGGTAGACTATTAGAAAACGATTGGGAGAAATTTAAAAATGGGCAAGGTTATAGAGAAGGACTTACCAAAGAATCATCCGATTTTTACGACAGGTTGGTCAGTAAATACAAACAAAAGGCCGAAGAAGTCAGAAAAACCTACGCAAAAAAATACGGCTGGGAAAAAGGATCAGTAGCACCAGCAGCATTTGTTGCTGCTAAACCAGAAGAACAAAACACCGAAGACTTTATCAAGTCTTTTGAAGGCTATCAAAACAAAGGTTATTACGCTACAGAAGCAGAAAAATCAGCTGGCATAGTTACAGCTGGTTATGGCTCTACTCGTAGAGTTGCTGAAGGCGAAAAGATCACCAAGAAACAAGCAGAGAAATATTTCAAAGAGGACTTAGCAGTTGCTGAAAAGGCTGTTGATAGTCTTGTTACTGTCTCGTTAACACCAAATCAAAGATCAGCAGTTGTATCTTTAGTCTTTAACGTGGGCCAA
>Ga0208013_1000389_pt1 | contig 25214 bp, 42 predicted proteins | sample 16_taG_FD_184091 | JGI IMG/M metagenome (GOLD analysis project Ga0208013, IMG submission 184091) | Marine viral communities from the Subarctic Pacific Ocean - 16_ETSP_OMZ_AT15313 metaG (SPAdes) (version 2) | ecosystem: Environmental > Aquatic > Marine > Oceanic | place: Pacific Ocean | collected...
AACTGGAAACATGGTGAGGACAAGACAGGTGTTATGATGAAAACTAACTATAAAAGTTGTGACATAGAATTTTTAGAACAAAAAAGATTTCCTGCAAAAGAAAAAGGTAAATATAATACACCTACTAAAAACGTAGTGTCAATAAGTATAAAAGAATTTGAAGACGTTGTAATTAATCATACAAAAATAAAACACAATACGGAGATAATGTAATGAAAAAGTATTTAATAATTTTAATACTCCTAACAGGGTGTTCACATATTGATGATAAATTTAATCCTGCAACTACTATAATAAAGCATATAATAAAAGGAGAAAATAAATGAAAGCAAAAGCAGTAGAGTACAATGGAATAAATTTCAGAAGTAAACTGGAAGCAAGATGGTATATTTTTATGAAAAGATTGGGTTGGAATATAATATATGAGCCTGAAATTGAAGGTTTGAGTAATTGGATACCTGACTTTTTAATTATAGGTAAAAATAAAAAAATTTTAGTAGATGTTAAACCAATTGATAACGTAGAAGATTGGGACAAGAACCCTGACAAAAAAAGAATAGAAGAATCAGGTATTAAAAATTTACCTTACGAATTATTAATTTTAGGATCTAATTTACAATTAGACGGCCAAAGTAGAATGGGTCTTCTGTATGTTCGTGATGCATTTTGGGAAGAAGGCAGAGATCCGGTTGAGTTACAAGGCTATGAGTGTGCTGAATGTGTGTTTTCTATTGCAGATGATGGAAAACAAATTGGTTTTATGGACCACATGGGTGGTTGGCATTGCCGTATATCAGGAGACGGTGGTAAAACTTATTTATTTAGAGACAGTCAATATAATGATGGTGATCCTCATTATCAATTTATTGATAAGAGTTGGAATGAAGCTTGGTCTAAATTACAATGGAAAGGTAGATAAGTGACTGTTAGAAAAATATTGGGTCCTCCAGGTACAGGTAAGACAACAAAGTTATTAAAATATGTTAAGACATTTTTAAAACTAGGAACACCTCTTGAGAAGATAGGATACTTTGCATTCACAAAGAAAGCTGCAGGTGAAGCGGTAGATAGAATGTTGGATTATCATACAGCGTTTGAGAAAAAAGATTTAAAACATTTTAGAACGTTACACTCATTGGCTTTTACACAATTAGGTATGAAGAAAAGTAATGTGATGCAGGACGAACACTACCAGGACATAGGTCGTAAACTAGGAATAGAAGTTACAGTTTATTCTAATGGAGAAGAGAAGACAGGATTTGTGGACTCTGATAGCGAATACTTTAATATTATTAATGCAGCTAGGATCAAGAACGTAACTATAGAAGAAGAGTACAATACAGATATGTACTCAGAAGATATTGATAAACACCAATTACAAATTTTAAAAGATGAAGTAGATAATTATAAACAGGCCTACGGCTTGGTAGACTTCACAGACATGATCGAAAAATTTAATGTGGCGGAATTGTGTCCGAAATATGATGTAATATTTATAGATGAAGCACAAGATTTATCGCCAATACAGTGGAAAATGTACGATATACTGAAGAAAAACTCTAAACATGTTATATTAGCCGGTGATGATGATCAAGCTATTTATGGTTGGGCCGGTGCAGATGTGCAACGATTTCAGGACGAGCCTGCAAAAAACATAATCTTGCCACAATCTTACAGAGTACCACAACAAGTACAATTTATTGCTGATCAGATATTAAGTCGAATACCAGATGATAGACGTATTAGAAAACTATGGGCACCGCGTCCGGAATCAGGGACCGTGGAACATATAACAACCATCGAAGACGCACCTTTACATGAAGGTGATTGGTTGGTGTTAGCCAGAACAAATGACAAATTAAATAGATTAAAGTCTACTCTAAAAGATATGGCGATTTACTTTGAAATAAAAGGTAGAAAGAGTTATAAAACAAGATTGTATACAGCAATAAAACATTACATCAGATGGCAAAAAGGAGATTCACTATCTCTTTCTGAAGTAAAAGATGTTTTAGAACAGACAGGACAAAATCCAGATCCATTTCCTACAGAAGAAAAAATGTATGACTTAGCAGAGTTTGATTTAGATAAATCAAATGAGTGGTACGAAGTATTTACACAAGACTATGAAGAATGTTTGTACATCCGAGAAATGTTACGGAGTGAAGAACAGTTATCTAAACCTGCAAGAGTAAGACTATCTACAATACATGCAGCTAAAGGTGGTGAGGCTACAAACGTTTTATTAATTTTAGATAATACAAAAAAAATAAGAGACGCCGTAGATAAAAGTGTGGACAAGCACGATGAAGAACACAGAGTTTGGTACGTCGGCGTTACACGTACTAAACAAAATTTATATATACTAACAGCTAAACAGGAGGACAAAGGTTATGACATCGAAAGTTTGGGATAAGCAACACGGAGGATCCCATTACCAAAAATTTAAAATTCAACCAAGTAAGTTTGTAGTGGAGAATGAGCTTTTATTTCCTGAAGGATGTGCTATAAAATATATATGTCGTCACCGGCTGAAAGGAAAGAAACAAGACTTGGATAAAGCAATACATTTTATAGAAATGATAATCGAAAGGGACTATGGAACCAAATAATCATATACCAGCCTACATGGGTTTGTTTACTTGTTTATTAATTCTTTGTTATTTAATAATATGAAAATACCTACATTTAGCGCACAAACAGAATGGGTAATACCCACAGAATTTCCTGACCTGAGACAGGTTGACGAAATTGCAATTGACTTAGAAACAAGAGACCCGGACTTAATTAAAAGAGGATCTGGATCTATAATAGGTAATGGAGAAGTTATAGGAATTGCTGTAGCTACCGCACATTACAAAGGATACTTTCCTATTGCACACGAAGGTGGTGGCAACATGGATCGTAAAAAAGTTTTAGAATGGTTTCAAGATATTCTTAAAACAGATTCTACAAAAATATTTCACAATGCAATGTACGATGTGTGTTGGATTAGAGCTATGGGTTTAACAATCAATGGTATGATTGTTGATACAATGATAGCTGCAGCTGTGACTGATGAAAATAGATTTAGATATGATCTTAATAGTTTGTCCTGGAAGTATTTAGGTTTTGGTAAGAACGAAGCAGCACTTGCAGAAGCAGCTGCTGAGTGGGGTATAGATCCAAAATCAGAAATGTATAAATTACCATCACTAAATGTTGGTACTTATGCTGAACGAGATGCAGAAGCAACATATGGTCTGTGGCAGGAAATGAAAAAAGAAATTATTTCACAAGACCTTCAATCAATTATGGAATTAGAAACAGATTTATTTCCTTGTCTTGTTGACATGCGATTTAAAGGCGTGAGAGTGGATGTGGAAAAAGCACACGAGCTTAAAAAAACGTTGATAGGTGAGGAAAATTTACTGTTGAATGAAATTGAAAAAGAAACAAATGTACGTCCACAGATATGGGCGGCAAGTAGTATAGCAGATGTATTTGAAAACTTAAAGATACCATTTGAGAGAACAGAAAAAACACAGGCTCCATCTTTTACAAAAAACTTTTTACAAGAACATAAACATCCTGTTGTTAATATGATTGCAAAAGCAAGAGAAGTTAATAAGGCCCACACAACATTAATAGACTCTATTTTAAGATACGAACATAAAGGTAGAATCCATGCAGAGATAAACCAATTAAGAAATGCAGGTGGTGGCACAGTAACTGGAAGATTCTCATATCAGAATCCTAATCTACAACAGATTCCAGCACGTAATAAAGACTTAGGTCCTAAGATAAGATCATTATTTATACCTGAGGAAGGCCATACATGGGGTTGTTTTGACTATTCTCAGCAAGAGCCTAGACTGGTGGTACATTACGCAGCATTATATAAATTACCGTCAGTTTATGATGTAGTTGATTCTTATGAATCAGATCCTAACGCAGACTTTCACCAGACTGTAGCAGACATGGCAGAGATACCTAGAACACAAGCTAAGACAATTAACTTAGGATTGTTTTATGGTATGGGTAAAGCTAAACTTCAGGCAGAGTTAGGTGTTAGTAAAGATAAAGCTGCAGAATTATTTAATACATATCACGCAAAGGTACCGTTCGTTAAACAACTTATGGATAAAGCATCTAATAGAGCACAAGACAGAGGTCAGATAAGAACTTTACTTGGCAGACTATGTAGGTTTCATCTATGGGAACCAAACAGTTTTGGTATGCACAAAGCAATGAGTCATGAAGATGCGTTAGCGGAACATGGACCAGGGATCAAGAGAGCATACACATACAAAGCATTAAATAAATTAATACAAGGTAGTGCAGCTGACATGACAAAAAAATCTATGTTAGAATTATACAAAGAAGGAATTGTCGCACATATACAAATACATGATGAGTTATGTCTATCGATAGAAAGCGATGAACAAGCTAAAAAAATTGTTGAGATAATGGAGGGTGCGGTTTCTCTTGAAGTTCCAAACAAAGTAGATTATGAGCATGGTAAAAACTGGGGAAGTATAAATGACTAATGGCTTATCTTAATGCAAACATACCTGTAATAGAGTGTTACGTCAGAGGTAACTACTTAAGAGATCAAAAAGATTCGCACGATAAATATTTTACGTGCACAATATTTGGTTTTAGTTCTATTCCAAACTCAGTACCGTTGTTTCATTTTATGATGGAAGATGGCGGCATATGGTGGCGAGCACCTATCTCAGCTTTTTGTAAGAAACCCAATGTAAAAGAACTACCATTAGATGAATTAATGATGTGGGATTGTTTTAGTTATAATGTAGCTGTCACAACTTTTTATGAATTAGCTGGATCCAAAATGAAATATATCTCACGACGTAAAAAACATAGAGAAGGAACATACTTATTTACTATTGATTGGTGCGGTGGAGACTTTAATGAATTAAATTTTGGTTATTCAGAAAAACCTGATCAACATAAATGTGGCCATGTAATTGAATTAGATGATGGAAACTATGCAATACAGCCCAATAATAGGCTAAGAGTCTTTGATCCATCAATGGGTAATGACCCATCAAAAACCTTGATTAACAGGCTAGTAACTAGTAAAACATGGTCAGTCGAAAAAACATCTAAATGGATAACAGATGAGCATGAAGAAGGCTCATATGATTATCAGCTTAGAGAATTGGAGGAAAACGATGATAAATAAATACAAAGATAAATTTATGGTCTGGCAATTACACTACAGAACAGAGATAATCTGTGCTGCAGTCGGTTTTGTGTTAGGGGCTATTATATTCTAGTTATGATAACGGAGGGGCCGGAAATGAATTATTATTTCACAGGAATATTAATTACATTACTTGTCCTAATGGCTCTTTTTATGCAGCCGGGGTACGGTACCTAAATGATGGAAAAAATTTTAACTTTATTAGTCGGACTCCTGATTGCATTAGGAGGCTGGAGTCTATCTAGAACATTTGAATTATCTACAACTCAAGCAGTCCTTGAAAATCAAATTGATCAATTAGAATTTAGAGTACAGATGTTAGACGAGAAGATGGACAAGATGGTCGACTCTGATGAAGAGATCATGGACCAACATAAAAAATTATTTGAAAAATTAGAATCAGGAAACACAGGATATACATATAACTAATGATTGATAAATATATTTTAAAATTTTGTGGTCTTTTAGACAATACGTGTGAATGGATAGCTAACAAACTAGCCGGACCACGTTGTCAATGTAAAAAGAAAAAGAATTCTAAAAGAACTTATAAAAAAGAAAAAGATCACGGTACAGACATAAGTTTTGAGAATGAGGTAAACAATGGCAGATAAACCTTTAAATATATCAGAATCAGCGGCTGTACAGATGCCGATGAAAACGGTTGCTAGTCTAATTATTCTCGTCGGAATGGGCGTGCTCGGTTATACGGAGCTCACTTCAAGATTAGTATCGTTAGAGACATCAAGAGAATTATTTCAAAATGACTTGCTTAAAAAAAGTGAACAAGTGCCGGTCGATCAGGAGCAGATATTTTTAATCGAGGATTTATATAAATCTGTAGAGATGATTGAAAAAAGAATTGAAGATATGATGAATAATAAAGTAAATATATCGTTTTTACAAAAACAAACCGATAAGCTTTTAGAAGATGTTGAGACTCTAAAAGATAAAGTTAGAGCAAATAAAAATGGAGGTACACATTAATGCCCGAGTTAATTATAGCCCTACTTATGATTGTCAACGGAGAAATTAAGGAACATAGAATACAGCCGTCTATGTCAGAATGCCTGAAGGGTAAGAGGGTTGCAATGCGTGATACAAAGAAAAAGGTACAGTATCAATGTATAAAATCTATGGCCGAATTAGAGAAAAATATTGATGGATCTTTGTCTATAAAAAAGCTAATACTTGAGTAATGGTAAAAATACAGGCAGAAATTGTCAACGGTAAATGTCCAACGTGTGAAGAATTTACACCATTGGTTGGCTTAACTCCTGAGCTATATAGATGTATGAATTGTGGGTCCGACCTACGACAACACGTTAATGGTAAAATAAGTTATTTACCTGTCATGACTTCGCGTACAGATGATGGCAAGCATTATGTAAAAGAGTGGAGTGAATGAAGAAAGCAAAAGGTCTTTACGCAAAAGTAGCCCACGTTCCAATCTTCCACAAAACAAGTATAGGTAGAAATCCTAGTACATGCAAAATGAACAAATCTAAAAGACGTAGTTTTAAAAAATATAAAGGTCAGGGAAGATAAGACTTGACATTATCCTAAAAAATCCTACATTGTAGGTATGAAAGAACTAATAAATTATAATATAGATTTACTGGAAGTTGCAGATAAAAAATTAAAGATGTTGATGGAGGCTGATTATAATAAAAATCATCCCGGTCCATACTTTGATGCAGTTAATAAACAACTTGATTATGTAAATATACTTAAAGAAAGGATAAAAATATTATATGAAAAAAATAACAATAGTAGGTAAAGACATAACACAAAAGCAGTGGTCTAATCTTGTATTAGAACTAAACTTAGTGAAGAAAGCATGGAAACCTTACGCAGACATCGAGCTACAGGGACCAGGGATCAAGAAAATTATTTCGTTTGGTACCAGAATAGGTGGAGAAGATGGACCTTATACTATTAAATGATGGTTTATATAGTTTAGTTCCTGTTACAAAAGAGATAACAGCAGGAATAGAACTCTTTGCTGAAATAGATTGTTTTAATCTTTGTGATATTATAAGATTAAAGCTTACGACGTATGCTGACTACCCTATTAATGCACATGTAATGAAGGATGGAAGTGGAGATTTTTTTGGCTGTATTTGTAAGTAGTTTACCAATACTATTTGCTATCTTACTGTTATGGTTATGGAATAAAGAAAAATTTTGATGATGAAAAGGACCTCCGTCCATATAACGCCTAGCGCTATTCCCTGTACGGCAACCTATGAAGCGGCAAGTACCGTGGAGGTGTGGAGCCTTTGCTCTCCTGGGAGTACGTGCACGGAAACCAGGGGGGTTGATATGAATTATGTTTCTGCTTCTTCTGGTGTATAGGGCTCACAAACAAATCTAGGGTACATTCTACCAGTATTTATTTGATCTGTAGTCACTAGATCACTATTATAAAATACTTCAAAAGACTGACCTAACCCATCTTTGATACAGCTAGAAAATGTATCATGAGATTGTTGGTAATCAAACATATCAGGCATGACCGGCAAACAGTTATTGTTCATGGCCGAACATATGTATAAAGTTAAAAAGAATTTCATTGACACCTATTGTAATGTATGAGATAAATCCCATATTATGTTAAAACAAGAAAGGAGTATATCACATGACCGATATAACTAAATATAAAAATGTATCATTGAGCCACAAAACATATGACCTCATTGATAAAATAAGAAAAGTAATACAGCCAGATACGATTCTAAGTAGATCACAAACTATAAGTATTTTAGTAAATGAGAAAGCGAGGAAACTAAATGGAAAAGTCAAAGAAAAGTAAAAAAGTAATCTGTCCAACGTGTAAAGGAAATGGATACATTAGAGTGCCTTATAAGTTGGCGAAAGAAGAGATCACCGCACAATGTGGTGTATGCGATTCGGAAGGAGAAGTGTACCCAGAAGATGTCGATGGAATTGTTGTCGATAAAGACGGGATACATAGGATACAATAATGACAGAAAAAGGACCAAACGATCTTGAACAGCAGATTGAAGAATTAAACGCTGTTAAAGTTGCTTTGTACGCAGAAGTAAAAAAATACAGAGAAGAGAACGAAGCGTTAAAGAAACAAAAAGAATACTTGCAACGGCAATGTCGTAAAGCAGGGAAAGCTATACTTACTCTTGAAGCAGAGAAGGTGGGATTTGAAAAAGATTTCGACCGTCTTCAAGAAGAGTATGATAACTATAAAGTAATGAAGGAAAACCATGACAGAAACAAAGATACCGACTCAAACTAATGAACAGGTCACCTATGGTGTTCTTAATTGGGGACCTTGTGTTTGCCAATTAAAAATCTCTGATGACTTTAAAAATAAATTACTAGCAGGTGCAGAAGAAGCTAAAAAAGAAAATTTAGATTACACACATAGACTTGCAGGAATAATTAAAGGTGAATATCAATACAAAAAGAAAGAAGATTATTTACCTGAGATTGCACAATGTTTAGGTATCTATGATGCTGCTTTTCAGAAATGGAAATCAGATCCATATGAACGTAAACCAGAGTATATGCTAACTGCATTATGGGTTAACTACATGAAACAACATGAGTTTAATCCACCTCATGATCATTCAGATCAATTATCTTTTGTAATTTTTTTAAAAATGCCAGAAGAAATAGTTAAAGAGCAGAAAGAATATAATGGTAAATCCGGTGGACCTGGAAGTTTAGCTTTTCTTTATGGAGAAGGGAATAGACAGGCTATTACCTATCAATCAATACATCCTAAAGAAAATGATATGTTTATATTTCCTGCATGGATGAAGCATTATGTGTCACCATTTTATTCTGATGTAACTAGAATATCTGTGTCAGGTAACGTTGCAGATTCTGTACAATTAAATCAAATTAAAAGACATACAGAAGCTACGATTGTAAACGCAGAGCAAATGGAAAAAAAATAAGTGCGTTGTGATAAACACATTAAGGGTGATCGAGCTGAATTGATTGCCCAGGAATTCTTTATTGAAAAAGGATTCTACGTATTTAATAATATATCTCAGCACGGTCCAGTTGACATGGCGGTGATGGATAAAGACGGAAATATTATGCTAATTGACGTTAAAGCATTGAGTTTACGAACAAAAAACGGTTGGAAAGTCAACAGAGTTCCAACCCAAAAACAGTCTAAGTTAGGTGTAGAGTTAGTGTTTGTTAATTTAGATACGAAAGAAGTATTAGATGAAGTACCTAACGCAAGATACAAAGACAACGTAGTTAATTTAAAATGGTATAAGAAATGGATAAAAAAATAAAAAATAAATTTTTTCAAAGATTCGGTACAGACATGGTTGCAGGTACAGACCATGATGGTCGAAGTATAAAAGGTAAAGGAGTTGTGCATAGACACGTTAGAGGCGCAGTGCCTCATGGCTTAAGTAAGATAGAAGAAGAGATTTGGAAACTACAACAGAAGGACAAGAAATGAAAAAGAAGTTTCAATATGATGGTAGAACAAGGCCATCTGATAATAAATACAGAGAAGGTTACGACAGAATATTTAAACAGAATCCTGTAGCTAAAGAGGTCAGGACTCCTAAGTATAAATCACAAGTAATTAATAATAAAAAGAAAGAAGATCCTTTTAGTAAAAGTGTAAAAGAATTATTAGAAGAAATGGATCAAGACGAATTAAAGGAGATTGATAAACGAAATGGCTTTTAAATTTAATAAACTATATGACTATCCACGATCAATGCGAACATTGATTGGTGGTAAACGACACTATGATATAAGAGAAGAGAAGTTGCCATCTGTGACAACGATCCTTTCTGCATGTCAGTCGGAAGAGAAGAAAGCAAGTCTTGCCGCATGGAAGGCTAAGATGGGTGCTCAGGCGGCAGATAAGGTCAGAGACGATGCAGCCGAGCGCGGTACAGCCATGCACAAGTACCTTGAACATCATATTGATGGTACAGGGCTCAAGGACCTAACACCTCTAGGTGAACAGGCCGAGAAGATGGCAAAGCAGATTATAGAATCAGGGCTCAAGGACCTGGAAGAGGTATGGGGCCAAGAAGTTACATTATACTATCCTGGATTGTATGCAGGAGCTACCGATGTTGTAGGAATCTTCGAAGGTCAACCGGCTATTATAGACTTCAAGCAATCCAATAAACCAAAGAGACGTGAATGGATTGAGGATTATTTTGAGCAGCTGGGGGCATATTGTATGGCCCACAATTATGTTTATGGTACCAAGATACAGTCTGGAGTGATTCTAATGTGCACCAAAGATTTTATGTTTCAGAAGTTTGAGGTATCTGGACGTGAGTTCGTAGGGTACCAACACGCATTCTTGAAGAAAGTAGACCAATATCATCAAAATTGTACCCAAAATATAAAGGGTCAAGATACAAAAAATGATGAAAAAGTACAGTAAATCATAGGCTAATTTCATTTGTATCCTTTGTATACTCTTTTTTTAATAAAAACAAAAAGTAAAAAAAATTTTTTTTAAAAGTGGTTACAATTGGTACAAATTCTAGAATTGTTATATACCAACACTTATTCGCTCAAATTTGTATCCTAGAGCAGGATACAATTGGATACAAAAGATACAATTTTACTAAAATGATCAAAAAAGCTAGCAATACCAACAAAATAAGGGACGCGCGCATATGATTTGCATTTTTAATTTAAAAATCATTGAGAGAGGTGTATACCTGAGTCATGCCTAAAAAGAAGAAATCAAAATATCGACACGTTAAGATTGGTCAGAAGACTTATTACTTTTATCGGATAGAGTGGCTTGATATAACTGGTGATGCGGGGCATGCAACAGCCGAAGAATTTGATAAATTCGAAATGAGCAAAATGATAACACATGCATACATTTATAAAAAAACTTCCAAATGTATTTGGACGTTCGCGTCATATGAAGAAAGAGATGTTTCATTTTCTGATAGGAATGTTTTCCCGAAAGGGTGTATTGTTAAGTTGACTAAATTACTTATCTGATGCTATCTTAAGACGTTCTTCTTGTAAAGTTTTCAATCTTTTTATTTCGTCTAGTTTTTCTGATTTCTGCATGTCATTTAGATTGCCATGTAAATGAGTCTCAACGAATTGTCCTGTTGCTTTACCTATTAATTGTTCAAATGGTGCCGCATCTTTTATCTTTCCAGAATCTACTAATGCCTGAGATAATACTTGTTGACGTCTAACGTAATTGTTTTTTGTGACAGTAAATGCTCTGTTAACTTCATTGGATCTGTGCTGTAAATATTTTTGAATCTTTGGATTCTGCATTAATCCTGCCGCTTCTTGTGTAGCATACTTAGGGGCATAGCCAGCGTTGATAGCCGCTTCAGTTCTGGTAGTTCTACCCTCATTCATAATTAAATACTCACAGAATCTACGTTGCATTTCTGTAAGTTCAGTTGGGTACGCTGCCTTCTTTTTGACAATTTCTTGACTCATGCTTGCTTTATACATAATATCTTATATAAACACAATATATGAAAGCAAAAGAATTAAGACAATATTTGGATAAGTTTCTTAAGTCCGAAGTCGCTAAACATGCTAGAGTTCAGATTGAAATGCCTAATGGAGAAAAATTAGACGTAAAAGAAATTCAGTTGTTGCAATCTAGAATGATTGGGGATAGAGACACCCATATTTTAAATATAAAAGGTGTTAAACTCGGCGGAACTTGGAAGATGCCAAAGATAATTGGCAAGCTCTAGACCACAGAGGTATACTCCATGAAATTAGAGAAGGATTTGTGGCGTGAGCTTAAAGGAATTAAAAGTAAAATTAGTTGGACAAGGCTGGAAAATAAAGCTTTATTCGGCACTCCTGATTTATTGGGTTATGCTCCTAGTGGCAACTTTTTCACCGTTGAACTGAAGTATACATTAGTAAACAAAATACGCTTTTCACCCCACCAAATTAGCTTTCACGTGAAACATAATTTGAATACATTTATTCTTGTTGCTTGTTCCCCGGACAAGGGGAAGGTACGCTTGTACCCTGGTGCTTGGATCCTGGACCTGGTTGAGAAGGGCTTGAAGCTTGAGCCCCTGAGGGAAGGCTTGGACGCTTGCGTGCTGGAGCTTGAGAGCTTGTAAGCTTGGACCCTGCTTGAGCGCTTGCGAGCTTGCGCCTCTCCTTCCTGAGTTCAGCATAATATTTTGGATGATACCAAACCATTAATTCAATTTCTGTCTTTGCTTGTGCTCTTGTTTTAACCAGTCAAAAAATTTCTGACAGTCGTCAAGGTACCATTGCGGGAGCTTCGCGTGGTCCTCCAGGAACCACGGCAGCAGATCGCCGCGTTTAATTTTTCTAGTGTTTGCCATAAGCTACGTCTACGGTTGACCGGTCCCAGCATGCTCTGCAATCTTTGCATTCGTTGGACTGAGTCGGAGCTGGACAGCTCCGCGCTTCCGGGTTGGTGACTACTGAAGAGGTCCACGGCCACGCCTTGGGCGCTGGTCCGTCTACCTTAGATCCTGACAACCTAATGATTAAGTTGTCCGGGACTGTTGCCGGGTCCTCGGGCAGGTATTGCCGCTCTTGTGTTGGCAGCCAGTGATTAGTCTCAGGCGTTAACCTGCAAACTTCAAAAATATTTTTTAAATGTTGCGCGCTCTGGATGTCGCCGGAGTCGTGCCACCTGAACCAGGGCTGGCCCTGTACAAGTACCGCCATTGCTTCGACCCATTGCGGATGGTCCAGGCTGTTCAGTCTACGCTCGAGCGCTGCCCGTACATTTGAAAATCTATATCTACCCTTCATTGCATAACAACCAAAGCAGGGCGTCCCTTCAATTTTCCTAAGCTTCGCGCCTGTCTGGCAGTGCCAGGCGGGCAGGTTGTAAGCTGGTCCGGGCATCTTCGACGGCTTACTTAGGCCGCCAGTAATTTTTCTTGCTTCTTTTTTTAACATAATTAATTCTCCTATAAAATCTTATACTGTAAGCTTGCGAGCTTGTCAACTGGTCCTGAAGCTTGACAGCTTGCAGCTTGATGCTTTACGGGCGGGCCCACCCTGGGCCCGCTTGCGCGTTTACTGTTCAACAGGTAACCAGCTATCATTCCTGAATACTTTCAGAATCTCATTAGTGTATATGCTGCCGGTCTCATCGAATAGGCCAATCTCGGACCCTTTAACGTTGACCAATATGGTCGTGCGGATCCCGCGGCCCTGGACCGGGCTCTCCATCACAACGCCAGACACTGGCGGCTGTGTTCCTAAGTGACTGTGTAATATCTTATCACCTTTTTTTATTTCTTTTACTTTCATTGCTTCCTACTTTCTTAGTTATGCTGGCGGTGCACGCGTCCCGGTCCCGTCGGTCCTGGGCTTAGCTAATGACTCGCCAGCCGTTTAAACTGGTCCGGGCTTAACTAGTGTCCACTGGACCAGCTGTAGTTATATCAGGTCCCATAACATCCTACAAGATAAATATTTAAGTTATCCACAAATAATTATCTTGACAGATCCCATTTAATCCTATACACTTGGACGGCGGTTGGGGATGGTGGTATATCTTAAAAAGTTTTCTGGGCGGGCCCACCCGCTTGAAACCTGACTGGTTTGACCGACCTCCCCCCGCTTGAAACCTTACTACAATGTTTTATTTTTTTTAATTAAATGCTTGAGAGCTTGCGGCCCAGCGTCCAGGATCCCTGGCGCGTGTAACGGCCGGCCCAGGAGGGCCGGCCTGTAAATTTATTCCTGTTCCTGGTTCTTTTTCCAGTCTTCAAATTCCTTGAGCTTAGCGTCATCCGCTTTCTCTTCCCGGTCTATAGCTTCATACACCGCGGATTGGATACCCATGATCTCTGACCACGAGTCCACCAGCATGAACTGCCGCATAATTTGCAGCTTCAGATGGTCGTTGTAATATTTGTCCAGGTCTTTTTTTCGGTCTGTTCTCATATGTCCTTTCGGTTGTTATGCTGGTTTGAGTTTTGCACCGGATCCCAGCAAACGGGTGATGCTGCTACTATAGCAGGTCCCACTATATCCCACAAGTAAAATATTTAAGTTATCCACAAATAATTTTCTTGACTGCTTGCAAGCTTGAGTGTACTGGGCGGGCCCACCCTGCTTGCGGCCTCACTCCCAACTGGGCGGGCCCACCCAAAAAAAAGAAAAAATTATCTGGGCGGGCCCACCCTAAAAAAAAGAAAAATTTTTTTCTAGTTAGGGTTGCAAGTGTTGAGGGAGGCCAACGCAGTATGTTTCAGTTGACATTCGGGAATTCCTTACGCACACCCTTAATATAGAGGTTTAAGTTCCTCCACTTTTGCAACCCTAACTATTCATCAAGGACAGATGAAACTATAAATTAGGTTGAGATTGATTTTCAAATTCTTCCTTTGTAATTACAATCTCTTTATTTGAAATCATATTTTCCCAATAGTAAGTCATTTCATAACCACCACTAGAACTATTATCCCAATTATATCTTCTTCTTTTTCGCCACCCATTTTCTTCTGTTAGTTTTAATGGCTCATTAATCCGACCACTAATACTATTTATGGCTCTATTCATAAAATCATCTGCCCAATCATTATAGCAATTTTGAGAGCAAAAATTTCCACCCCCATAATAAAATGTTGATCTTCTTCTAGTTTGATTGGAACGATTTTCTTTACTTCCTCGTTTTCTGTCCTTTGTGTCGTAAGTATGGCACTTATGACTTTGACAATATTTTAATGTCATTCTCTACACTCCTTTGCAAAACTATCTCTATCTTTTTCTAAAGCAAAATATTTCATATTTTCGTGTCTAAAAGAGTGATTTGCCCTATTTAATAGAGTTTGTAGTTGTATGCGTTTTTTTCTATTTTCTTCAATGTCAAAAACCCATATTATTTGATTTACTTTATCTGTCATTCTGTCCTTTCTTGTTATGCAACTTGCAAGTGCGTTTTTTTACTGCCACTTGCAAGTAAGCTTTAATATGTATTAAGTTTTTTTAAATAATAACATAATATCTTATATAATCCCTTGACAACAGAAGTCAATAGTGTATTTTAATTTTATTAAAAATAAACAATTAACCAAGAAAGAGGACAAATGGCAAGAATACGATTAAACCAAGAGTACCGAAACAAGATTGCAAATAGAATTAAAGTACATTTGCAACAAGAAGATACGCAAGAAAAAAGAAAGTATGATACTTTAAAAGGCGATCAAATTGATATCAACGATCAAGCTTGGAGTGTTGCAGAAAAAATAGTTAGACGACATTATACTGATGATGATGTTGCTAAAGCAAGATATCTACAAGATAAATTTGAGAATGTTAGCACTATTGCAAAAGATAGTTGTTTTCATTTTCATTATCTCGGAACGAAAGAAAAAAGAGATTATGACAACAATGTTGTAATTGAAAAAAATGTACCGATTGAAAAACATTTTGACTTTCGTTTAAATGGCGACATTGATGAAGAAAGTAATTATTCTAACAATAGAGATAAGTCTTATGGGTTTGCTTTATTTAGAGATGAAATCAATGCACAAGATGATTGCAACGCAGATATCTTGATTGAACAAGAGGGTAAAGACGACAACCCACATAAAAGAAAATATGTTGAGAATAATGAAAATTATCTCGGAACAAGTGGTGGTCGGAACGATCAAACTAAATATGGTAAAGAATGGAATGACAAATATCAATTAGATTTAATTGGTAGAGATTATTGTAGAGATAGGTCTATTGCTTGTAATGAAGAAGAATTTAATTTCTTAATTACTTGGAAACAACAAAAATCTGCATTTGTTATGGCACATCATAAATGGATTGAAAGTATCTTGAAACAAATGAAAGAAATCAAGTTAGGATTAAAAGGTTATAAATGGCTTGACGAGGCAGTTGAGTTAGCAACCGAACTTGGATTGGATATTCAAGAGGCAGAAATAATTAGAACTAATAGTACAGGTCTAGTTATTTATAATCCTAAAAATCTAGCTGAAAGAATAAAAGGTATGAAAAATACTGAAAAAACTAGAGAACAAAAGATTGCTGAACGTGTTGCATATATGCAACAAGAACAAATTAATTCTGATAACTTGAATTAATAGGTTGATTAAATATGGGATTAGTTTATACTAATCCCATAACAATTAAGTTATAGAAAGTAGGACAAATGATAAACAATAAACCATTTACAATCACTTATTATTCTGCAAGTGATAAAGCTCACATTACGAGATCGGCATTATGGACAGATCAATGTAAGTATTGGATAAGTAAAAATGGCAGAATGTTAATGACTTATTTTGATGTAGATCAAGGTGGATATAGAACTGCGTCGGATAGTTGGAAAGTGAGGTTATAATATGAGTAAAGAAATAAAAGATAAAAAGTTTATGATTATAGAAAAAGAAATATTTTTGGGAACTCCAAAATATTCTATTCATAAATCTATGATGTATGACTTAACAACAGCAGTAAGAAAGTTGTTGGCACTTGATACATTAATCGAGGACAAGGAGAGATATTCTTATCACTTGCAAGAGGTTTCATTTAGTGAAGTCCAAGAGCCATTGGTCTTAACTGATGAAGTGAAGAATTCAGATCAAATGGAAATACCATTTTAATCTGACCTACTTGGGTTATGAGGTGAGGCTAATCTCATAACCCATAATATCCTAGAGGGTATGCAAGAACGACATATGTCATTTCTGCATACACCACATATAGTATGTCCAGAAAAATTTTGCTTGAATATACTGGGGGGGCCCACCCCCGACCGTCCCCCCTCCTAATCGTTAGAGGTACCAGGCCGATTGACATCCAGATCGCAACACAAAAAAGCGATACCCCTTAAATTTAAAAGGGATCCTAAGTCATGACTAAAGTTGAAGATTTAGATGGTTATGGTATAAGTTTTGAAAACATATTGTAGATATGCAAAAAGAAAAAATTTTAGAAAAAAAATATGAGGGTTTGACCCAGGAAGAGACAGCCAATCTAATTGAGCTTGAACGAAGTGTAGCATTAGATGAAGCTCGTCCAAATATTACAAAAAATTTTTTAAGTTTTGTAAAGTACGTTTGGCCTGAGTTTATAGAGGGGTCCCATCACAAAATTATTAATAAAAAATTTAATGACCTCGCAGAGGGGAAAATTAAACGACTAATCATTAACATGCCGCCAAGACACACAAAGTCGGAGTTTGCCTCATACTTACTCCCGGCATGGATGATTGGGAAGAATCCAAAATTAAAAATTATTCAAGCTACTCACACAGCAGATCTTGCTATTGACTTTGGTCGTAAGACTAAGAACTTAGTTGATGAGGAAAAGTACAAAGAACTTTTTCCAACTAGACTTCAAGAAGATAGTCAGGCAGCAGGAAAATGGAAAACCGATAAAGGCGGTGAATACTTTGCAGCTGGTGTTGGTGGAGCAATTACAGGTCGTGGTGCTGATCTATTAATTATTGATGACCCGCACAAAGAGCAAGATGTTAGGGCAGATGGTAAAGCTTTTGAGAAAGCAATGAATTGGTATACAGCAGGTCCACGTCAGCGTCTTCAACCTGGTGGAGCTATCGTGATTGTAATGACCAGGTGGTCAACTAAAGATGTGACCGGCCAATTATTAAAAGCTCAATCCGAAGAAGGGAGTGATCAATGGGAAGTTGTAGAATTACCTGCAATCCTGCCTGATGGAAAACCTGTGTGGCCAGAATTTTGGACCACTCAAGAATTACTTAAAACTAAAGCATCTATTCCAGTTAGTAACTGGTTGGCCCAATATATGCAGAACCCGACTTCTGAAGAAGGAGCAATTTTAAAAAGGGACTGGTGGCGTGATTGGGTGCATAAATATCCACCACCTTTAGATTACATAGTACAATCTTACGATACTGCATTTACTAAAAAAACTACATCTGACTTTTCAGCTATAACCACGTGGGGAGTATTCACGACTGAGGAATCAGGGCAGAATATAATACTACTTAATGCATTTAAAGACCGATATGACTTTCCAGAACTCCGGCGTGTAGCATTGGAAGAGTATCGAGATTGGAATCCTGACATGGTAATTGTGGAGGCAAAAGCTTCTGGGCTACCTCTAACTCACGAATTGAGACAGATGGATATCCCAGTAATTAACTTTACTCCGAGCAAAGGAAATGATAAACATACAAGATTAAACTCCGTAGCTCCGCTCTTTGAGAGTGGAAAAATATGGGCGCCTATGCACGAGCATTTTGCGCAGGAAGTTGTAGAAGAATGTGCAGCTTTCCCATTTGGAGAATATGATGACTATGTCGACAGTACGACACAGGCCATTATGAGAATTAGACAGGGTGGTTTGGTTCGACATCCTGAGGACTATCAAGACGAGCCTATTGTGAGAGGACATGTAAAGTATTATGGTTAAACAAATATTACCAAAAGCTGGAGAAGCAATATTAAAATTATTTAGTAAGTTAGGTGGGAACATGAACAATGTCCTTGGTTCCCGATCCAACATTACTTTTTTAGGAAAGGGTAAAAGTCCTGAAGGGTTCATTGACATGGACATCAATATCGATGCAATCGGTGCTTTAGGTAAAAATAAAATTTTAGAAGAGTTAGAAAGTTCTATCGGCTATCTGACGGCCGGCAAGCTTAACGATGTTCAAGCGAACAAGTTATTAAATAACATGCAAAAAGTCGATGACGTATTTAACCCGAAGCAAGTAGCAAACATAACTGACCTGGGAACAGGGACCAGGAACCTGGATCAAGAAGGTCTAGGTGCTTTAAGAGCACAAGGTGATTACATGACCGATGAAGGTGTAATGGCATCAGAAACTATTTTACCAATGCGTAATGTAGATATGCCACCTCCAGGTTCGCGTGGTGGAGCAGATGATATTGCAGCACCGGTTGAACAAGGTTTTGAAGGATTTGCAAGAACAATTAAAGAGCTTGCAAAATCTGATCCAGATTTAGCCGCACAATATAAAACAGTATTAACTAACAAAGGTGCTACTCCTTCTAAGCGTGCAACCGCTAGAGAATTTTTAGTAGAAGCTTTAAAAAAAGATGAATACGATGTTGGCACAGCTTCATTTGGTAAAATAAATTTAAACAATGTTGTATCTGCAGAAGATGTAAAATATATTACTGAAGGCGGTGGTGGTATTGGTGGAGACCCATTATTATTAGTTGAAAAATATTTTGGTCCAAGAATTAGAGAGATGATACCGGAAGGTGCAAGTTCAGAAGAGATTGCAATCTTTACAAAAAGAGTTTTAGAAAACGTAGTCGACGCTGCAGGAAATAAACCTGGTGATCCAAAGTTTGATGCAATGACTGCAAGGATTCTTGAAATCAAAACACCTGGTGGACCAGAACAACCCTTTGCAGATGGCGGACGTGCAGAATTTTGGGGAGGTGGTTTAGGAAGAGCCGGCAAAATGGGTTATCAAGCTCTACGTAAGTACGGTATTGAAGCAGAAGACATAACAAATTTATTTAAAAGTTTAGCAACAGACAAATCTTTAGCCGGTACAGAAAAAACAGAATATTTTAAAATGTTGCATCAAGTTTTAAAAAACCCAGATGAGTTTCCAGAAGGTGTTAAAGAAATACTAACTAGATTAGGTAAGCCTATTGATTTTGCAGAAGGCGGACATGCTGGTTATTATGCAAACGGCGGATTAGCTAAGATCCTGGAGGTCTAATGGACCCCTATAAATACATAAAAAATAAAATACCTGGATTAGGGATTTATCCTGTTGTTGAAAACGGAGTCGAGTATTTTAGACTACAGTTTGGACAACCATCAAACATATCTCCAGATTACACAGGTAAAAAAACACAATTTTTTCGTAGAACCGAACAAGGTTTAAAAGATTTAGCAGCTGCATATGATAAACGAAAACCTTTTGTTGTTGCTCCTTTAAGTAGAGCCGACGCAGCTAAAGCAGGGTCACAAAAAATGACAGACTTTATAGAAGTTAAAAAAGGTTACTCACAAGATTTATTAGGATTTATTGATAAAAATTCAAAAGACCCAAAATATAAAGTCAGTAATGGTCCATCTAAATTATATAACGATGCCGTAAAGTTTTTTACAAAAGATAAAAAATACACTAGCGTTCCAGAAGGATTTTCTAAAACAGCAGACCAGACTTACGAATTTTTAAAAGGACGTAAGTTTCAACTACCAAGAAATTATGAAATAACCGAAGGATTTAAGATGACAGGTAATTTTCCAAGGCACCCTGAACAAATTAAATCTTTGATGGCCGTTAAACTTTTAGAAAACAATCCTAATTTTGTAAATATAAATGAGATGGCATCTAAATTTTATCTAACAGATGTTGATAGGAAAGAATTATTAAAAGAGAATAAAGCGTTAGTAAAAGCAACATCTAATTTTTTAGGTAGAAACAAAATTAGATCAGATTCGGCTGCAGGTAAATATTTACAAAACAAGGGTTTCGATTTTAATAAAAAATTATATGAAGCGTTTCAGTTTAGAACACTAGAGCAAGATATTATTGATAAATTAGAAACAGACATACCAAATGCGGAAAGAGCTAGATTAGATACTGCACTTAAAACTATTCAACGAAATAGAATGACTGTATTTAAAAAATTAAAAACAGAGTTTCCTAATCTTACAAAAGGAAGTGCCATGGTGTTAGAACATTCTACACCTCAAGCTTTAATAAACACAGGAAGTTTTTATCCTAAAAATTTTATGTTAAAAGCCCAATATGTTCCCCAAGCTTTTAATCAATTTAAAAATACTCAGTTCGATACGCCATTAATAAAATTAGTTTACCAATATAATAATGAAACAGATGTAGATATAAAAAAATCTTTGAGAGCTGAAATAGAAGATCTTAGAAAAGATTTTAATGATAGAACTAAGGTTAAAGGTAAAGGTTATTTAGATGATATGGATTTTAAATTTGGTCAAAAGGTTGGTCTTATAGACAAGACTCCAACATTAGACTTACTCACTGATGAGGGTTCTATAAAACAATACACTAAAAATGCTGAGCACTCTAATGCATATTTTTCTAGTCTAGATCAAAAAACTGTAGGAATCAGAGATAAAAGATATCCTCTCGATAAATTAACATTAGATATTCCTGAAAATAAAACCTTAAATTTATTTTTTGATACGATAAGAGCAGATGCAGCAAACAACGGTCCAATTTGTGGTTTAGTTAGAACTAAAAAAGCGAATGGTGGAACAATAAGTTGTGTTGATGCTGTTGAAGAAGCAATACAAACGGAACCAGAAAAATTAGCACAAAAAGCAAGTAGGTTAGAAAAATTTAAAGAACCTGCAACAGGGTTTTTAAACTTTGCAAAAAGGGGTGGTAAGTTTGGTGCGATGGCAGCAGCAGGTGCAGTAGCGGCAGGTGCTGTTAAAACATTTATGAATGATGATCCATCAACTTATTTATCAAACGAAGAACAACAAAAAAATATGTTGATCGACATGGTAACAGGATCGTTAGATGACACACCACAAGAAAATCCCGCAATATTAGACTGGCAACTTCCAGCAATCGGTGGCGCTGCTGTAGCAGGTACAGCAGCAGTCGCACCTTCTACAATTGAAGCAGCGAGAAAAGGAGCGTTGGGTGCAAATAAATCTGGAATTACAAAGACAGCATTAAAAACTTTAGGAAGAGGTTTAACTGCTTTAGGTACACCAGCTGGTTTACTTGCAACTGAGCCATTATTTTTAGCCGGTCAAGTACAACAAGGAGATTCATTAGGGGAGATTGCAACTAATCCATTTAATTATATGGGTGCAGCATTTGCTGATCCTGCCACTAGATTTGCTACAAAAGGATTGAGCACTCCAATGGCAAAAGCAATGAGACTTGGAATTAGTCCACGTACATTAAAAACAGTTTCACGTAGATTTGGTTTACCCGGTCTAGCATTATCACTAGGTATTAGCGGTTATGAAACATATGATGATTACAGAAACAAGAGAGGGTTTTTCAGTGAAAAATAAAACTCTTGTGGTAAATATGCAACACGTCAAATGGAAAGAAATTCCACCCCTTAAAGGACCTGACTCACAAGGGTTGAATATTAAAGAAAAACAAGCTACAAACATAAGGAACTCGGAGAATATAAATGGCAGATATAGACAAAGCCCTACCAAACGTAGAGACTGAAATTAAATTACCTGGTGAAGAAGAAGTAGCCGTTGCTCAACAAGAAACTGTTGAAGAGCAAGTTGGACCAGATGATGTTCAAGTAACTCAAGAAGAAGATGGTAGTGCAACAATTAATTTTGATCCAGAAGCAGTTAATGCAGGTGGTGGCGAATCTCATTTTGATAACTTAGCAGAATTATTACCAGAAGAAATTTTAGGTAAACTAGGTTCTGAACTAACAGCAAATTATAATCAATATAAGTCTTCAAGAAAAGATTGGGAAGATAGTTACACAAAAGGTTTAGATCTTTTAGGATTTAAATATGAAAATCCAACTCAACCCTTTCAAGGAGCAAGTGGTGCAACGCATCCTGTCCTTGCAGAAGCAGTTACACAATTTCAAGCGCAAGCTTACAAAGAATTGTTACCGGCCAATGGTCCAGTACATACACGAATAGTTGGACTAGCAGATAGAGCCAGAGAAGAACAATCAAACAGAGTTAAAGAATTCATGAACTATCAGCTCATGGATGTGATGAAGGAGTATGAACCCGAGTTCGATCAAATGCTTTTTTATCTCCCTCTTGCCGGCTCTGCGTTCAAGAAAGTTTATTACGATGAACTACTTGGCAGAGCCGTGTCTAAATTTGTACCGGCTGATGATTTAGTTGTACCCTACACCGCAACTTCTTTAGAAGATGCAGAGTCTGTTATTCATGTAATTAAGATGTCGGAGAACGATGTCAGAAAAAAACAAGTGTCAGGTTTTTATCAAGACATTGAATTAACGCCAGGATACAATGAAGAAACAGAAGTAGAAAAAAAAGAAAGAGAACTTGAAGGAATTAAAAAAACTAGAGACGAAGATATTTTTACAATTTTAGAAATTCATACCGACTTAGATTTAGAAGGTTTTGAAGACAAAGACTCAGGAGGAGAACCAACAGGAATTAAACTTCCATACATTGTAACTCTTGAAATAGGAAGCAGACAGATATTATCAATTAGAAGAAACTTCCAAGCTGAAGATCCAACAAAATCTAAAATAGATTATTTTGTTCATTTTAAATTTTTACCGGGTATGGGTTTTTATGGTTTTGGATTAATTCATATGATCGGTGGTTTGTCTAGAACGGCAACTACTGCACTAAGACAACTACTAGACGCGGGTACATTAAGTAATTTACCAGCAGGATTTAAACAACGAGGAATACGAGTAAGAGACGAAGCGCAGGCAATTCAGCCTGGAGAATTCAGAGATGTAGATGCACCTGGAGGAAGTATTAAGGATGCGTTTATGCCATTACCATTTAAAGAACCTTCACCAACTTTATTACAGTTGATGGGGATAGTGGTACAGGCAGGGCAACGATTTGCCGCCATAGCTGACATGCAGGTCGGGGACGGCAACCAGCAGGCCGCTGTTGGAACGACCATTGCTCTCTTAGAACGTGGTTCCAGAGTCATGTCAGCCATACACAAAAGATTGTATGTGGCGATGAAGAGCGAATTTAAATTATTAGCGGGTGTATATAAAACTTATTTACCTCAAGAGTATCCTTATGATGTAGTAGGTGGACAAAGAAATATTAAAGTACAAGATTTTGATGATAAAGTAGATATTATTCCAGTTGCAGACCCAAATATTTTTTCTCAATCACAAAGAATTAGTTTAGCACAAACAGAATTACAACTTGCACAGTCGAATCCGCAAATGCATAACTTATACGAAGCGTATCATGCTATGTACACAGCGATTGGTGTAAAAAATATCGATAAAATTTTACCACCACCAAAACAACCACAACCAATGGACCCTGCAACAGAAAATATTCTTGCAATGGGCAGCAAACCTTTCCAAGCTTTTAAAGGACAGGACCATCAAGCGCATATTACAACCCATTTAAATTTTATGGCAACAAATATTGCACGAAATTCACCTCCAGTTATGGCTGCATTAGAAAAAAACATATTTGAACACATTTCTATAATGGCACAAGAGCAATTAGAGGTAGAATTTAGAGAAGAGATACAAAAATTAATGCAAATGCAACAAATGGCACAACAAAATCCTCAAATGCAGCAGAATCCACAGTTTCAACAACAGATTATGCAAATGTCTATGAGTTTAGAGTCTAGAAAAGCTAAATTAATTGCAGAATTGACTGAAGAATTCAAAAATGAAGAAAATAAAATTATGGGTGAGTTTGGAAACGACCCAATTGCTAAATTAAAGGCAAGAGAACTTGATTTAAGAGCTATGGATGACTCTGCAAAACGTGAACAGGCAGAACAGAAGATTAATTTAGATAGATCTAAGCAATTAATGGGTCAAGAGCAGTTTGACGAAAAACTAGAACAAAACGAAGAATTAGCTCACTTAAGAGCCGATACATCAATACAAAAACAGGCCATGTCACAAGATGCTAAATTGATCAATGACATGATGAAACAAGAAGACGTAAGGATCTTGAAAGGTCCTAAAAGATAGTATAAGAAACTAACAGGAGAAAAATATGGGAAAAGGAAAAACATTTTGGACAAAAAATAACCCTAAGTATATTGGTAAAGTTGTATCTGAAACGCCTAAAGCGGATATGTCAAATACATTCAATATTAATAGCGACGGTTATGCAAAAGAAGTAGAAGTTAAAATGCCTCTTGGTCAACCAACTGTAAACAAAGTTGGCGGACAAAAGAGAATGCTAGCTTCGAAAAAGTCTAAAGTCAGCTGGTGGTAATATGTGGTTCAGTGCTATTAAATTAGCCGTTTCTGCTGGAAGCAAAATTTATGCTAACAGGCAGAAGGCAAAAATCGCAATGTCTGATGCACAGGTATTACATGCAGAACGACAAGCTCGTGGTGAG
>Ga0208013_1000393_pt1 | contig 24857 bp, 24 predicted proteins | sample 16_taG_FD_184091 | JGI IMG/M metagenome (GOLD analysis project Ga0208013, IMG submission 184091) | Marine viral communities from the Subarctic Pacific Ocean - 16_ETSP_OMZ_AT15313 metaG (SPAdes) (version 2) | ecosystem: Environmental > Aquatic > Marine > Oceanic | place: Pacific Ocean | collected...
AGTTGCTATTACCGCCAGACTCAGTTGAGATTGAGACTCAACTGCAATTCAGTTGTAACTTCCCACCCATGATATATAGTTGGCACAGATATTTTGAGCACAGATATTTTGAGCACAGATATTTTGAACAGATATTTTGAACAGATATTTTGTCAAGCTAACATTGCGGATATAGTTGGCACAGATATTTTGAGCACAGATATTTTGCACCTTAATCGTAAATATAAGCATAACTGCAGTTCAGGAAGACTTTAGATTACGATTAAGGTGTTATTTAATCGTAAATATAAACATTACCCAGTCCCTGCAGCTGCCTACAGATTACGATTAAGGTGTTATTTAATCATAAATATGAATCACGGCCGGAGTCAATTGACAAAAGTTGCAATGTCAAGCTACCATTGCGCAAAGTTGTTTTTATAGTTGGCACAGATATTTTGCAACCTAATCGTAAATGTCAAGACTACATGGGGGCATAGAATTTACGATTAAGGTGTAACTTAATCGTAAATTCTATCATCCCCCGGAGACTCCGAATTTACGATTAAGGTGTAAAAATTAAGTGCTTACTATACCAGTACTTAGATAAATGCACCCCTCGTGGTGCTCAAGTATATTTTACTTGACATATACTAGTGGTAATAGTAAAATTATTAGGGTGAAATAGGGTAGAATGGTGTGATGCAAAGATGCGCAATACTAGGTTGACAACAACCCAGCCACAAAGAATATGGAAATTTTAGGTGTCTTTTTGTACCTTTTAGGTGTAAATTAGTACAAGGTGGGTATATAATAACTATAAAGCAGGTATTATGGTACTTTGATTGTACCTTATAGCACAGATATTTTAAGCACAGATATTTTGAGCACAGATATTTTGAACAGATATTTTGGCGTGAATACCTGCTATATAGATTTATTTATATAATAGGTATTTTATTAGATAGGTTATTAAGGTTAAAGTCTGCTTATGTTCCCTCTCTAGAATCAATTTTAATGGTGAAAACGGTTAGTTAGCCTACTGTTTTCAGACATTAGGATAGGTTTTGGTAATATTATACCCTTTTACCACTTCTGAAGTGATATAATGGACATAATTCTATCTCACAAGCATCTACTTCTTTGGTTACCCAGCCAACACATTCGAGACAATTTTTTCTTATTGCTTTCATTGGTGTTAGTTTTACTGTCTGGTATGTATTATTTCTGTTTCTTATTTTTTGTTTTATCATTTTATCCCCATTGTTCTGCCATAGCTTCAGCAATGCCTTTATACGTTATAGATCTCAACTTAGCTCTATCCTTTGAAGGAGGCAATCGGTGTAATCTTTGCTCTCTTCCTTCTACAATATCTGTCGGTACTAATTTGGGTAGCTTTTTCAGCCATAAGCATGTTGCTTTTGTTTCACCATGTCCAAATTGCCAAGGTTGTATTATCTGTGTATACTTCCTACCAATACGTTCCAAAGCGTATTTATGTGGTATTGGATTTTCAATTGCAATTTTGGGTATATTACAATTGTATAAATCTTTAAAGAACTTTGCTCCAATATCCAGATCTTTCCATAAATTGCGCTTCTTTAACCACATTACACCTGAATTACATAACCTGGTACATGGTGGGTGTGCTATCATCATATCCCATTGGTTATCTAGTATATCTTCAACATTTCCTTTATAATGGTTTCCTGGTGTGTCTGATGGTAATAAATCACATGAAGTTACATTGTGCCCCTTTTTAGTAAAGGCATCTCTTACTACACCTGAAAATTCGCATGCTATTAGTATTTTCATTTATAATCGTTTACGTAGAAACCTTCTCCTTTGAAGATTATTGCTGACCCTGTTCCTATTAGTCTTATTAAGACATTTTTGCCACAATTAGAACATTTTCTCTTCTTTTTATCTTTGATATTCTGGAATAACTCGAATTTGTGGTTACAGTTGTTACATTCATAGTCGTATGTTGGCAAGGTATTAGTCCTTTATAATTATCCAGTCTCTGTTAGGGAATGTCTTTGTTGGTATAAGCATTGTGATTTTTTCTGATACTACTTTAATTGTGCAACGATTAACTGAAACTATTCTTCCATCTATATGACCTGATTCATTGTATACCCTTATTTTTGTACCAACTGACATATTCATATTACTTCTAAACTTCCTGTAGGCTACTTCTCTTACAAGTAACGACCTTATGTGCATTATTATATAAGCTGATAGTATTACTTGTATTACTGGAAATATGTATTTTGGTTTTATACCGTTATGCAATATATTTACTATTAAATCTTGTAATTCCATATTATTCTTCCTTATTTGACACTTCTGCTGTAATAAACATAATTCCAATACCTAAACCTTTTCCTTTTATTATCTTTATATTAGTGAAATCTTGTTTTAAGTCATCAATCAATGTTTGTGGTATGTATGACTTCTGGAAAGTGTTTATTGTTGTTTTTATACCATCTGCTATATATGCTTTTATTCTATTTCTGTCAAGACCTTTACTTCTGACTGTTATAAATGCTTTTCCTGACGGTTTAATAGCATTAGATATATCTGTTATTACTTTCTTTCTTTCTTTTGGTAATAAACAGTTAAGTACATAGTTAGAAACTACTATATCATACTGTTTATCTAACGCTTCTGGGTTATTGGTGAAATTTGGGTCGTATTCTACAACTGAATCTGCAACCTCTTTCATTGCTTCTGTGTCATACGTTGCAGTACCACTACCGTGGTGTAAAACACTACCTTTGATAAGTTTTCTCCTGAGTAGCATACTTGTTGGAGTGCTTATCTTATTTCTCGTTACTTTTGCAGATTGTATCATATCTCGCAACTCCCAGATACACAAGCTAATTGTTGGCTACCTTCTGTCATATCTGTAGTTTCAAACTCGCTTATACCACCCCAATTAATATCTTTAGGCATAATCTTATTTAGTTCATTATATTCTTCTTTATTACATTCTTGATATGGTGCTTGTTTATATGAATGTTCTGAAAACGGTAAAAACGCTACACCAGATATTTTATTAAAATGTCTCCATACCCATGCTCCAACATCTAGCCATTCTTTCTCCTTAACATTAATAGTTGTAGATGGATTATGATCACAATAATGTTCTTTGTATATCATCCACAACTCTAATTGTTCTATTGCAGTTTTGTCTGTTCTAGTTATACAACCTTTAGGCGATTTAACAGGAAATTTAAATATTACTGTACTATCTGGTTTAGTGTTATCATATTCATACGGAAAACCTTTACTTATCATAAACTGTGCTATTGGGTCTCTTTTACTTACCCTAACAGTTCTTATATAGTATTCTGAATGTCTAGCATGTATACCAGAAGAAGAATTAACTAGCTGACTAACATTTCCAGAAGGTTTCACACAAGTTATTGCAGCAGCTTGGTTGATACCTATTTTCTTAGACCATTCTTTATTAACTTCTGTTGCGTAATCTCTTAACTCATTTAATAGTTTTATTAGTTTTTCTTTACCTTGTGAACCATTTGTTAAAGAGTTATCCATAATACCTGTCATTGATACACCAAGTAATGCCTCTTCTTTGCAGTTTTCAGACCATTTAGATGAAATATATTTAAAATCAGTTAATGATGCTTGAAATGTGCCTAGTATAGTAGCAATTCTAATCTTTTCTTTTAACTCTTTTATTGTATCATTTGATCTAACTATAACTTCAGATAAATTACAACAAGATCTAGACCTTAATAGTATTTCTGCACAAGGGTTCGTCAAATACTCTTCTTTTATAGATCTTCTTTCTTCTCCTGCTCTTTCATTTATATTTTTTATTGTTTCTATTGCTGATTGTCTATTAAATATACCTCTTTCACCAGATTTAGAATTATGTAAAGCTAACCATTCTTCCATAAATACACCTATATCAGGTTTCTCTGTATAACAAACTGAATTATTAGATAGTGCAAGTTCTGGGTTTTCTAACCACCAATTACCATGTTTTGCGTGCCTCATTCTCATATCTGATAGATTACTTAATGATATTAGACTAGCCCTTCTAACACCACCAACTACTACAACATCTGCTATCTTACAAAATAACTTATGCACTTCAAATGATGTTAATTTCCTACCAGTAGAGTCTTTAAATATCTGTATAGTAAATCTAAATAGTTCATCTAAAGGTACAGGACCGCTAGACCTTCCACCAAAGGTTTTTAGTCTTGCTCCTGCTGGTCTTATATGAGACATATCCCATTTTGGTACTTGTCCAGCTAATAACAATGAAATAAGCTCTTTGTAGGCTTTAGCCCAACCACCTTTTGAGTCTGCAACTACTATTGTTGTATTTGTATCATTAAATTCTTCTGCTATTGTAGGTAATTTCTGTACAAATTGTCTTTCTACACTAAACCCAACACCAACACCATTCAACAATACGTATAACATCTCATCAAAACATCTTATTTTATCTGCTGAAATTGCTGAACAATTAAAATTTGCTAAATTATCTCTTTTTAAAGCTTCTCCTGCTGTCATTAAAGCTCTCATAGATCCTACTACTTCCAGGTTTAATATAGCATCTTTTATTTCATTATGTATATTTTTAGGTAGTTTATAATTCTGTTTTTCTTCTAGGTGTTCAGAAAAGAAGTCCATATATCTGGTAACTGTTTCATACCAAAATTCCCTTCTACCTTTATCTTCTAACCATCTTGAATAACGTGATAGATGAATAAATGACTGGTACAATGTAGGTAATTCCTTTGTATCTCCATCTGTCTGCTTTTCATCGGTTTTATTCATTCATTACCTTTCTTTTATATACATGATTAAAAATTCTACGGCAAATGTAACCTCTTACGAAACTAATTGATGTGAAAATTGAAGATATTAACATACTATCATGTAATGTTATTTCTGTCAAATTAAATAACGGTAGTATGTGTAATATTAATATTTGTGCTATTAAAAACCCTGTAAATACATTAGTTGCAGACTCTATAAACGATAATTTTTTACTTTGCAAATATAGATATTACCTTATAAATTATACTAAATGATATTATAGCTGACAATACATATAATAAACAACCTAATTTTCTCATAAATCTTCACCAAAATCAAATTCTTCTTCTATTTTAAAGTTATCAGTATTCCATCTAATGATAGAATAATTAATATTATCTTTAAAAGATTCTTCTTTTAAAACTTTATCTATTGCTTGTCTAGCTCTGTATAATAGAGGATAACCAGTTGTTACCTTATTAGCATTATACCCTATATGTATGTTTATCATAATCTGACACTCTGATGTATCTTCAGATTTATTTTGTTTTATATCACTCATAGTTTATAACTTCATACGGAATATTTGTGGACTTTCACCTTTAAATACAACTCCACAAGATACTATTGGTTTGAACTTTGAATCCTTACCATATGCAAATGCCAAAGCTGAATTATCAACACCGCTACCTACATTCATACCAAATATACAATCTCTAGGACTAGCGGTATAAGCTATACCAGCAAAACCATGACAATGTCCCATAACTGTACTCATTCTATTTGCTAGTGCTAAATTCAAATGAGCTAACTTACCACTATTACCAGTTCCATGCTTATATAGTACATCATCTATTATAACTTCAAAACAATCTTTCCACCCTTTAGGTAGCTTCCACATATCTCTAAAAGGGTAAAAACATCTTTTGGGTAATCCTGCTGTTCTACCTTTTCTGTCGACTAAATTATCGTGATTTCCTTTAGTTAGTGTTAGTTTAGGAAATGCTTTAAACCATTCCTTTAATACTATATCTACCTTATCCATTTCATCTGAAGCTGAAGATAAGTTTGGATCTGACTCATGATAGGATATAGCATGACCATCGCTGAGGTCACCTATATGGACAACCTTATTACAATTATTCTCTTTCTTTATCCTTAAACAGAAATCTAGATACCCTTCCTGTTCGAACGGAAAGTGTGTATCACCTATTACTAATACGTTATCTTTTTGTTTTCCCATTTTATATTTCTGGATTTTTATAAATATGTATAATAGTTATGCTTTCTATCCCTATATTACATGTATTACATATCCTATTATGGTTACCTTCTGAATTAAAATCTTCACCACATATAATACATTTTCGTACCTTTTTTATTAAACGACTATTTACTCTTAATAGATACTTTTCAATAAGTTTACTTTCATTTATTTTTCTTATTCTTATTGAATTTCTGTTGTTGATACGTATTCTTTCTCTTTTACATTCCTCATGTAGATATTTTTCATTACCAAAATTTTTAATTCCTAACTTATTACAATGTTTACATATACCTGTGTATTTTTTCCATTTTTTATCTTTCAATAACTAGATACTTTCTATTAAATAAATTGGTGGGGGTGGCTATCAAGGTCATTCTTAGTATATGTCAAATTAAAATTAATTTGAGTTAAAATTGTTTACCCTAGCCACCCCACCAAATAGATTGACATTTACTATATATATATACAACAAATATATTTAGTAATAGATATATAAAATATAACGTAAATTGTTTATTTATAACAACTTATGTTATAAATAGTACATATACTATTTATTATAGAAACATTATAATAAGTATATATATACTAGCAAGGTTTTTTTAAATAAAAATACTTTTTTATTTGTTCTTCTGGTATATAATCAGGAACATTTTTCATACAATTATCACATATCATACAGTTTTCTACTATATGATAATTGTTAATATCAGATGGTTTATCACATATAACACAAATACATTGTACACCATTAATTTCTTTCATTTTCCCAGTATATATTGAAGCACACATTAGATATCCCAACTAGGTAATTTTATATCTTTTTTAATAATATCAACTGAACATGAACCCATTTCAAGAAAACGATTAGTTTTTAATTTAACATCACAAGGATTACATTCACCATAATTATAACAATCTCTATAACAAATGTCTATTTTAAAATTATCATCAAAAATAGAGCTTATTGAGTGTTCATTTAAATACAAATCTCTATGACACTTATAAATATTACCTTCAGGACCTATAATCAGTTCACTTGTTTTACATGAAACCTTTGTATCTTGTTTGCCTTTAATACTATCTGGATATTTGAAGTGTCCAAATAAATGTCTATTATAGTAACCTAAATAGTCTTTAATAAAGAAATATATCTTAGCATTTCTACATTCTTCAGCTAATTTAAGGTTATATTCAGTATTCTGTGGAAAATTAATAGAAAATATACCTACATTAAAACCAAAACTTTGTAATACAGATGCCTTTAATACTGTATCTTCAATATCCATAAATTTTGGATGGAAACTAATTCTTATTGATTTATAACCTTTTATATCATGAGAAAACATATTCTCTGGTTGTACATTCTTTATAAAATCAGTTAAATCAAAATCTAAATTAGTAAGTAAATCTATAGGGTGATTTAATTCTTTTAATAGGTTATAAAATTCTTTATATAATGTCGGCTCACCACCACCTATTGTAATAGGTATATTTTTAGGTATATCTAGTCTATTTAAGAACTTTAACCAGTCTTTTGATGGTATTTCTGTTCTTGATTTTATTAAATTACTTGATCTACCATTAATACAGTAAGAACAATTTAACTGGCACCTTAAAGTTAAGAAAACTGGTATGTATGTTAAATTATCAGGCACAGATATTTTATGTAACATAAAAATTTTTGCCTTCCCTTATTCTACGATCACAAGTAACACAAACTTTAACCTCAACACCTATACAAGTAGTACTTATAAATACAGGTGGTTTATCTAAAGACTCATATACTTTATTACAAATAGAACATTTCCACGGATACCTTTTAATTTTTTTATTTTTCATTATTAGATTTTATGTGTTCGCTATCTAACTTATTCAAATCACACATTAATTCATTTAATCTTTCAGTTTTTTCTTCATGTTCTGGTAAACAACAATTTTTAAATTTAATACCAGAACCACAATAACACATATTATTTCTACCTGTTTTAGACTCTAAATTAACAACTTTATAAAGTAAATTAATTTGGAATACTGTTTCTTTACGAAGTTCTTGTTTATCTTTATCTATTTCATATAGACTCATTTTAATACTCCCATAGTGTTAATAATACTCTCGTTACTAGGAACTTCAAAAAACAAATTTAACTTATCTTGGTTTTCTGTTAAATGCCTATCTTTCCACATAAAATTATATAACCATAATACACAAGTATCAATATTACCTGCATAATGTGCAACCATAAAAGGCCAAGATGCTATACCTATATAACCTTTACTGTTTAATATTAAAGGTATACAATGAAAAAATGTATCTCTATCTGTATAGGCTGATATAACGTCATCTGTACCCCAATCTATAAACTCTTCTTCGCCACCAATAACTATTGGACTACCACCAAATTTTTTAATATCTTTAAATAGTAGTTTCCACCAATCTTCTTTAGGACTTCTAACATATTTCTCATCTTTCGACCAAGAACTACCACCTAAAGTATATGGGTATATAACTATAGGATTATGTACACCTTCTAATATATCTAAAGACCATTTAATGTCTTTATTATCATAAGGAAACTTATAATCTTTTTGAATAGGATAAGGTAATGGTGAATCATCTTCTCTCCAATCTACAAATTTTTTATAACCTTCCCCGTATGCTGGTAATCTATTAATATAAACTTTATCTATAATAGGTGAACGTTCTAGAAGCTCTACAATCATATAAGTAACACCTATATATGTATTTAACAAATACACATCAGCTTTATCTACATTTTCTTTATTTAATAAAGATTGTAAACGTGCTACATATGTTACACTATCTCCTAGACCACCACTAATTATTAAAGCAATTTTATTCTTATCGCCTCTCATTAATTCTCCATTATCTTTTTAATTTCATCTCTTGCTAATAAAGGTGCCATATCTTCTATTGGTTTTCCAAACACTAATTTTGGTAGTATTTGTTCACAAGGTTTTATTTTAATATTACAAAGTATAGGTCCATCATAGTCTAAAACATAATCAATAAAACAAATTTCACTATGATCATCAATCTCTATAACACGAAAACCGTAAGCTATAGCTACTCTAACAATATCAGGAAACCCTAGACCACCACTTGAATCAGATGCAGTATATTTAGAATTTAACCAAGTGTCTTGCTGGAGTTTAATCATACCATACTCGTTATTGTTCATCACGAATATTTTTATAGGTAAAGAATTATGGATTACTGTTTCTAATTCCTGTATATTCATACTCATACCACCATCACCTGTAATACATATTACTCTATTATTATGATTAACATATTGAGTACCTATACTGGCAGGTAGAGCATACCCCATAGGTGAATGGTTAAATGCACTAAATAATTTTTGTTTATGTCTCATTTTATATGCTTGCATAGTCCAAGTAAGAGTAGCACCAGTGTCTGTAATTATGGTATCATTATCTTTGGTTCTCTTAGAAAGTTCGTTCATAAAAACATAAGGATTAACACTATCTTTCCTATCATAGTACTCTGATAAACATATTGGGTATTTCTCTTTCCAAACTAAAATTTTATTTTTCCAATTACTTAAATCTTTAGTTTTAATTTTATACGTATTTATATTAGGTAAAAATTCTTTTAGATCACAACAAATTTTTAAATCTATTTCCACACCATTATTTTTATTCATCTCATTGTGATCTATATTTATAGATATTTTCTTAGATTTTGGTGAAAATTCTGAAGGATTGCTACCAGTTTGGTGTGTATCTAGTCTGGAACCGAAGTTTATGATTAAATCAGCGTTCTGTACTGCAAAATTACCATACCTATTAGAAGATACACCAAAACCACCTATAAGATTTAGTGTATCTTCATGAAATAAATCAACTGTAGCCCATGTAGTAACAAAAGGAATACCTGAATTTTTTAAAAACTTACACATTTCTTCTTCTGTGTGGCTAATCTTTACACCACCACCTATTATTGCAACAGGTCTTTCAGATTTAGAAATCAAACTTAACATATCATAAGTATTACTTATTAAAAATGTAGAATCAGAAAAGTCTTTTGATATAAATGATTTTAATTCAGAAGGGTTACCTATATCAACTCTTTGTAGATCATCTGGTATATCTAATACCACAGGTCCAGGATTACCTGAATTTGCTGTATGTATTAGTTTATCTAGTTCATACTTAATAGAATAAGGGTCTTTTAATAAAACAGCATATTTAGTAATAGGTTCTACAATATTTACAACATCCATTTCTTGGAAACCTAATTGTCTTACTTTTCTACCATTTTTAAGATGATTAGTTGGAGGTGCTCCTACAATGTATAATACTGGTATGGAATCAAAATAAGCACAAGCAATACCTTGTATTAGGTTAACCATACCAGGTCCACTTGTAGCAATAGCAACACCTAATTTGCCAGATACTCTGGAATAGGCTTCTGCTGCTATAGCTGCTCCTTGCTCATTTTGACAAGGTATTTCGGTTATACTTTTATTATTAGCTATGCTGTCTAATAAACCTACAACAGTACCACCGTTACCACAAAAAACATGTTTAGTATACTCTTTTAAATATTCTGCTATATAATCAGAAATTTTCATATTTATTCAGTGTCATCTTGTAAAGGACATAAATTTAATATTGTTTTATCTGAAATTACATAAACTGGGATTTTTAAAGTTTCTTTCTGTTCTGAAACAGGACACCCACAAATATAATCTACAACAAAATAAACTGTAGTATCCTCTATTAATTCATTTGTTACTCTTTGTAAATACGGACAACTAATACAACTACTGATAGATAATCTTTTATTCATATATACTCTCCATACTAAACAAAATTAATTCCACTAGGTTTCTTATTTACATACCCATCTAAAAATATATTACAAGCATCCATTCTACAGCAACCTTTACAATCTTTATTAACTTTAAAATCAGTTTTTAAATGTTCTATAATCTTCCAGTATCTTTCACTATTTATTATTTCTTCTATAGTATTATCATGAACATTACCCATACACATATCAGGATAATTACCACCAAAGAAATAACCACAAGGGTAACATCCGCCATCACCGCTTATTTCAAATATCAATGGTATTGCAAGACACTTATCATAAGGTTTTTCACCTTTAAGTTCCATTATATTCCATTTAGGTGTAATATCAGTATCCTTTGTACTCATACTTTCAGCTGTTTTTAATACATTAATCACATCTTCATCATTATACCTGTTTAAATCAAACTGTGTCATACCAGTTTCACCATCATCTGGTAAACTACACTGTTTAATAACAAAATAATCTACACCTGAATTTATTGCGAACTTAGATAATGGTATTATTTCATCAAGCATATTATTTGGTGTAAATACCATTTGAATACCTACATCACATTTAAGATTAAATTGTTTTTTCAATCTTACTATATCTTTAACATTTTGAAATACTATATCTCTTTTATTGGAATTATGTATCTTTTTATATGCTTCCTGAGAATAAGCACTTATATTAAAACGCATCCATTCACATGATTCTAGTACGGTTTTTTGTTTATATTCATTATCTACAAGAATACCATTAGTAGATATAGCCATACTTAAACCCTCATTTTTACCAACAGATAAAGCATTAAAACATTCTGGATTCATAGTTGGCTCACCGTCACCAATAAACCCTAACGATTTAACACCTGCTTTAGCTGAAGATTTAACAAGGTTGGTTATTAATGCATCTTTTTCTATACTAGCACCATTTAAATCTTGAAATTTACAAAATCCGAAGGAGCATAACATATTACAACGTTTTGTAAGACCAACATCTATGTGTATAGGTGAGATTCTTTTACTTTTATCAAAGTAATCTATTACTCTTTCCATGTGAAAAAGTAATTTTGTACTATCATGGTATCTTTTAGTATCAGTTGTAGTTTGCATGTTGGAATGTTTTTATGTTATGATTAAAAATTTAACTTGACATATTTCTCTTGATAATGATTTTCTGAAAGAGAGATTTCGACTAAGTTTATTATAACATAAATTTAAAATTTGTCAAATATATTTGTAATAAAAATTTGACTTGACACTTTAAGTCCTTATTATATAACTAAAAGCAGTACTAGGTTGCATATTATTATGAGCACTACCGCTACCTGTACTACTTGATGTAGCAGTAGTAGTATATATAGGAGAACCTCCAGCTAAACCCCCACCACATGCAGTACCTGATCTATAATTATAAGTATGAGTATGTGCAGGTATTTCAGCTGTTAATAGAGTGTGGTTCACTGTACCTGAAACACCTCCTAAACTATCCGCATTTGCACTTGTAACCCTATTTACACTACTACCACCCATATTATCTAAACCTATAACAGTTCTACCTCTTAAATCAGGTATAGTAAAATTACCGCTACTACCACCATAAGTATAGCCTATTACTGAAAATAGGTCTACATATGTTGAAGCGGCTACTGATTGACCTGCACAAAGTAACCAACCGCCAGGTGCTGTAGTACCAGCAAATAATATAATTCCACCTGAAGGACTAGTTGAACCTGTACCAGAAGAACCTGAAGCTTCTACCCAAGGTTTTACCAATATTTCATTAGTTCCAATAGCAAAGCCAACTAAAACAGCATTACCGTCAGGTTTATTTGTTGTTATTTCACCTTCTGTACTTGTTGATAAATAATAAGGTGCACTAACAGACAAAGACCAATTAGGATCAGATATCCAACCTGTATGTTGAGCATAACCGTCTTCACCACTCTGAAAAGCTGACCTAGTAAAACCTATAAATCTTGAAGAAGGATCACCTGTAGTACCAGCAATAGCTAACTTTATAGTATTATTTGTAGTACGATATACAACTTTATAAGCACCTAATGCTTCACCTGCTTGAGTCTTAATTGTAGGACCTTTACCTATCTGGTCGAAGTTATCATTAATAGGTGTTTCCCATTTATCAACTCCTTGTGCTACTGTCTCTAAACTATGATGTTTTGTAAAACTCATTTATTTCCTCTTTATGTTTTAATGATATAAGACATTGCCATATAAGGTTGCATATTATTATGCGTATTACCGCTACCTACAGAACTTGATGTACCAGTATTCTGAGTTTGTGGTGCACCACCTAAATTTCCAGCACCAACTGGGCTGCCCCATTGATTAGTATAAGTATGAGTATGTGCTGGCATTTCACTTGTAGTAAGTGTATGATTTTCAGTACCACCAGAACCACCTAAAGAGTCAGCAGCAGATGTAGTAACTACATTAGCACTACTACCACCCATATTATCTAAACCTATAGCACATCTACCTCTCATATCAGGCACATTAAAATTAGCCCCACTACCACCATAAGTATATCCTATTGATGAAAAAAGACCAGAATATGTTGAAGTGGCTACTGATTGACCTGCACAAAGTAACCAACCTGTAGGTGCAGTAGAACCAGCAAATATAATAACAGTACCTGTTGAACTACTACCACTACCTCCCCCACTTTGACCTGAAGCTTCTATCCAAGGCTTAATTAGTATTTCATTAGTAGATATAGAATAACCAACTAAAATAGCATCACCATCAGGTTTACTTGATGTTATTTCACCTGCTGTACTTGTTGATAAATAATAAGGTGCACTAACAGATAAAGCCCAATTAGGGTCAGATATCCAACCTGTATGTTGAGCATAACCTGTAGCCCCATTTGCAAATGGTTCCCTAGTAAAACCTATAAATCTTGAAGAAGGGTCACCTGTAGTACCAGCAATAGCTTTTACAATTTCGTTATTTATTGTACGATATACAACTTTATAAGAACTTAATGTTTCACCTGCAGTTGCTTTTATTGTAGGACCTTTATCTATCTCTACAAAATTTGCATTGAGAGGAATATCCCAGTTATCTACACCTTGTACTACTGTCTGTAAATTATGATGTTTTGTAGCCATTTATTTCCTTTTAATATTTAATCATCCAATTAAGTGCAAGCCAAGGCTGCATATTATTATGAGCACTACTACTACCTACAGTGGACATATCTCTTGTATCATAAGCTGATTCTGCACCACCACTATTCCCAGCACCATTTCCATGCCCATAATTCTGTGTGTAAGTATGAGTATGTGCAGGTATTTCAGATTCTGACAGTGTGTGGTTCTCTGTACCAATAGTATAATTTAAACTAGTAGCACCTGATACTCTACCAGCAGATGACCCACCCATATTATCTAAACCTATAGATGTATACCCCCTCATATCTGGAAGATTAAAATTAGCCCCACTACCACCATAAGTATATCCTATTACATTAAATAAATCAATATAAGTAGCTTTATCTTTTGACTGACCATAACACATAAACCAATTTGATGGTACTGTAGCTGAACTAAACATCCTCATAGAACCTATAGGTCCTGGAGATTCTTCACTACTTACCCCATCAAGTTCTACCCAAGGCTTAATTAGTATTTCATTAGTTCCAATAGCAAAGCCTACCAATGTAGAACCAGAAGGTTTACTTGTTGATATCTCTCCAGGTGTTATTGCTGATAAATAGTAAGGGTCACTAACACTCAAACTCCAATCAACATCCTTAACCCACCCAGCATGTTGAGCATACGCATTTTCATTTAAATCATAAGATTCTCTAGTAAACCCAACAAACCTAGAACTAATATCACCTGTAGTACCAGCAATTGCATGATGTAATTTACCATCTGACTCTAAATATACAACCTTAAAACGTGATAATGTTTCACCAGCAATCCCAAAAACAGTAGGACCTCTATCAACAGCATCAAAGTTCTCATTAATAGGTGCATCCCAATTATCAACTCCTTTTTCTACTAACTCTAAATTAGAATGTTTTGTAAAACTCATTTATTTCCTCTCTTATTATCACATTACACTAAGTATATCTATTGATATATCAGTAGATGCAACAGATCTACCATAAGCCCCTCTAGAGAATACCTTAAATTCTATAGGACTTGATAATGAACCATTATCAGCAATATTTTCAACAGCAGTATACACATTACTTGTTTCTGTAGCACCCGCAAATGTTGTTCTTACCAAACTCCCATTATACCAGTTCTCAATAATAATATCAACATATTCTTCACCAATTGGAGTTCCTTCTTTTACTGCGTACCCAAACCCTTGTCTACCAAAGCCTGTTTGTTTATTTACCAATGACCATGTTATAGTTATATCATTTTCAAGAGATATTACGGCACTCTTATGATGTACACCACTACTGAATAATTGCACAGAAGATGGTGGATGTGGTCTATGTGCTTTACCTTGAACAGTCATAGACCAAGGTTCTATTTCAGATATGTCTATTTCATTTTTAAATATGTTAATAGGAACAGCTTTGAAAAATAAATTAGTACCAATTTTACCTTTTCCTAATGTAAAATGATCTACATTAGCCATTTGATAAACAGTAGAACCAACTAAATGTGTAGTTGTTTCTGTACCGTGCCTACCCCTTATAAAATTAGAAAATTCATAAGTATCTGTACTGACTAAATCAGCATCTTGAACCATCATATACTCATCATCAATTATTATTGAATTAATACCAGAGAACATTTCATTTCTAGTTGAACTTACAAAACCATTCTCGCTAGGTATCCCTGATATATCTACTTCTACTGTTTGATTATCTAACCAATGGTCTGAATCCATTTCTGATTTTAATACACCAACTGGTGGATGGTGTCTGCTTTCTAATAGTAATTTATAACTTATACCACTATCAGTACTATAATACAAGTCAACACCTATAGTATCCTCATGACCTACACCGTATAATAAAGCTAATTCCAAAACACCTGTATCTGTTAACAATTCAAATGGTGTTTCTTTAATAGTAAACCCGACAATATTAGATAGTCCTGAAGCATAGGGTTTTTCTGGTGCTGCTAATGGCGCTGGTACTGTATAGTCTACAGGGTCAAATATATAATCAGGCTCTTCTTTACACGAAACACTTAAATTAAAATCAGTTTTTTCCTCTATAAGCTGAACTCTAGCTCTTAACCAATTTATATTAGCATTTGGAAAATGTAAAGTAACAGGGTCACCAACCTCTAAATCTAAATGTTCAGGTCCTAAAGTAAAAGATAAACCTCTTCTACTATATAAAGCACTTCTTAACATTATATTACCAACATGTTTTACAACCTCTTTATCTACAAAACCTGGTAATGATATAGAAGTTTTATCAATACCGTTTATTTGTTGATCTGCAATATCTTCAACCATTACAGGTCTTTGAGAATAAGCTTTATTTGGGTCTGTAAATTCTATTTCCAAACGGTTTATTCTTTCTGAATTACTTGTTTCATCTATTCTTAAACTCTTATCAGTACCAGTACCTACAAGATGTGCTTCACCAATAGTTGTAACAACATCTTCATCTTTAGAAATAAGTAATTTTATACCTCTACCAGAAAATATAGTGGATACCCAACCATGTGCAGATGCAGTACCAACTAAACTGGCTAAATCATTCTTTTCTGTAATAGCAACATTCATATAATACTTTTCATCTAAGCAATCGTTTTTTGCTTTAACAAAATTTGTTACTCTATTAAAATCACCACCATATCTTTCAGAAGTAATTATATCATCTACAACTTCTGCTGTTGTAATTAACTCATGTATAGTTGGAGTCATAGTAGCACCTACTACCATAGAATAACTTTCACCTGCACCATGAGAATAAATAATATCATTAAAAGTCCCCGATCCTAACTCACTTGTAGTACCAGAAATACCTAAAGGTCTATATAAATAATCATTGTGTTTATATAGACTTGTACCATGATGCTCATAATTTTCAATAGCTTTACTATTAGTAAAATTATCTCTTGTTTTATAAATTTTCCATTTATCTAAATCAGAAGTATCATTTTTACCGTAATATAAAGTTCTTCTATCATGATATAATGGAACATGATAAGTATTAGTAGGTTGTGATTCTAGACTAGACGGATTTTTATTAACAACAGCTGCTGTTGAATATAAAGTATCAGACCAGCTATTTGTAATTAAATCAAAATATTTAATTTTACCTGTATTAACACTAGCAGTACCATCAGTATATCCAACATATATTATAGCACCTATAACTGACGCACTACCTATTTCTGGAACATAACTTGTTTCTAAATCATTAGTATTAATTTTAATATATGAAGAATCATAATCTAATGTTTTCCACGGTCCAACTAATAAATCATAATCTTCTAATAATGATACATTTAATCTATAAACAGAACCATTAGAGAATAAAAGAATAAAACAATCTTCATATTCAAAAAACAATACTTCTTTAATATCTTCATATATTCTTGCTAGAGTAACCCAAGCATGAGAACTTTCTATAGGAAATCCTGCAAATTGATTAACGCTACCAAAAGTTGATGGTGATGAATAATTTTGTGTTCTTGCAAGTATTTCACAGAACCCAAGATCAGTTTCATGTGACACAGCAACAAGAGTAACATTTTCTTCTCTTACAATAGTACTATCTAACTCTTCATAGGCTACACCATTCCAGTATAATTCTACTTGACTTACTGTACCTCTACCACTACCTAAACCTAGTAATGTAGTATCTCCGCTAGTAGATAACATACTCCATTTAATATGAGCAGTTCCGCTATTATCTTCTCCTTTAATATAAATTTTACTTAATCTACCACAAGGAAAAACTTCTTTACTACGTGCATATACTTTATCATATGATGACATAGAAGAATCAGTAGAAATATATATACTACTACTAGGATAAATTGTAAATTCATATGCTTGAGATGGTATATCTATCTCATAAGGATACGCAGTATACCCAACAGGAGAACTTGTAAACTTAGATTCCTCTGGTGTACGTATAACATTATCATATATATCATAAGGTAATGAACCAGCAACAGTAGCTATTATGCTTTCATTACCTATTTCTGTTAAAGCAGAATTAAAAAATTTAATATTTAAAGATTCTATACTATTAGTTAACCCTAAAGTTGTACATGCTATATAATCACCAGCATCTGTAATATTTACATTACCATTTAAAGAAGGAAAATCATTATAAATATTATCTGTTCTATTATAAATTACACCTGAAGTATTAGAACCGCTATATGTTGTCCACCCAGGTATGTAATCTCTGTTATTATATCTTAAATAACCATTTTGAATTAAACTGGAACCTAAACCATTACTTGTTACTACACCAGGATTCCAAGAAAAATTATTAGTTTCTGCATCTTTTCTATCACTAGATATACCTAAACTATGTAAGGCACCTTCAACTTCAAAAGTTAAAGCTGGGATAGTAGAACTACTACCTAAATTATAATCTCTAAATACTACATAAGATGTGCCACGATATGCAACTGCTTTTCCTGTTTTACTTGTTAAAAAATCATCGGCTTCCTGTGTAAAAGAACCAGGATAAAAAGTATGTGCTATATCTACAATATTTTTACCTTCATAGATATTATGTAATATAATTGGTCCTTCACCTAATGACATTACAAAATCTGCTGTAAACCATGTTGTAGTTGTAGTAGTTTCAGTAGACCCGCCACCACCACCACCACCACCACCTTTTCCTCCACCTCTACTAGAACTTACAGTCTGTGTTGATTCGTGCCTAGTTATATCACTTTTAAACATAACATTAGCACCAACACGAGTTCTACCAAATATAACATGTACAGGTACACCTTCAACAGCAGAAGTTCCTACAGCAGATTTAATTTGTCTGATTTTAGTTTCAGGTTTTGGTGGAGGGTATATCATACCGCCAGCTATTCCACCAGCAGCACCACCAAGCGTAGCACCTAATGATGCGCCAGCGTACCAACCAATATGCGGTTGTCCTATAAAAGCTCCAGCTACTGCACCTACAACAGCTGTACCTAGTTGTACCCCTGTTTTACTACCCATATAACTAATCCTTTATTTTTTAATCTATATAAGAATAATACTTTTTCTCTCTTTTATACCATTGAGAACTATACCTGTTTGATACAGTTACACCTATAGGTTTTTCTGAGTGAATTATAAAATCATCTTCTAATAGTAATGAACTGTGAGATAAACATTTACCAAACTGGTATAAAATTAAATCTCCTGGTTGCATTTCTTCTTTTTTTATTTCTACACAATACTTTTGTACTATTGACTCAAACATCTCACCTACTGGTTTATGCCATGCCCAATCTTCTGGGTAAAAGTCAGGTTTTTCTTCTTTAATTAAACCTAATTTAGAATAAACACCTATAATAAACAAACCACAATCAGCTCCTGCACCTTTACATATTGTATAGTGTCTATGTGGTGTACCTACCCAACTTCTAGCTTCATGTATTACTTTATTTCTCCACTCTTGCCTTTTACTTACTTCATTTTGTCTACCTAATCCTTGTCTTACTGCCATATTATTCTCCTACATAATTGCATCTTGTTTAGGTACATAAGGAAAACCACCATAATTAATTAAATTATTAAATTTATCTTCACAATCACCAATATCATGTCTGCAACCTGGTACAACCTTAAAAGATGTGGATTGAGCTAAAGTAAATGGAAACGGTGGTATAACTGTAACTGCATCAGATGTATGACTTGATATAGATCTTTTAAGATGTTTATTATCACCTGACGTTATTTCAACATAACCTAAAGTATAATACTCATTTGTTTCACCAGAAAATGTTGTAGAATTTAAAATTCTACCTGTAGCTGACGCCTGAGATGTTACACCTGAACTTTGAAATGTTGTGACACCTACAGAACAAAACTTATCATATAGTTTCCAGTTACAAGCTACCTGTATTTCCCTTCTCGGTAACAGAAAATTAAGAAAATCTAATGTTTGTGCTCTAAGTTGTATTTCACTAAAACCAGATGCAATATTTGCAATCTCACCATCAAATAATAACATATTATCGTGGTCAGGTGCCTCTTTTCTAACTCTAGTAATAGAAAAAGCAGCACCGCTTAACAGATTAGCGGTAACTGCTCTATCTAGTCCCCAATTTCTAGCTAACCTTACAGATGTTTGATCTACTCTAAGGTCAACAGAAAAATTAACTTTTTCTCTTTTAATAGGATATGGTGTATATGTTAAACCATGGTATTTTACAGCCTCTTTACTATCAGTATATGTAAATAAAGACATACCTACAGCAGAAATTTTATATAATTCTACTACAGACTGTGTTAATCCTGCTAAATGTGCTAAATATCCTGAAGATAATGCTCTCGTCATAACTTAACATACCTTATATTATATAACTTCTTCAATAAAAGAAACAGTACCATAATATCCTAAAAGATTTGCAAAATAATCAAAATCCTGTACATCTTTATCAAATGTAACAGTATGTGTTGTACCTAAAGGCGCAGCATATATTTGAAAACTTTCATATATACCTTTTCTAGCAATAAAAAAATCCTTTATTGCAGACATATCAGCCTTTGCAACAGGTGTTCTATATTTTATTGTAAACCTATACCTAGGTGTATCCCATTTAGAATTTCTAACCCTTTTACCAGAATCAAACTCTGTAACAATAGTTTTAAATTGTGGTGAAACAGTAAAATGTTCAACAGTAGGGTTTACAGCCTTTGATGTCCATATATAAGTAGCCATTTTATATTCTCCTTATAAAGTGTGCCAACGAAAATGAACAGTACCACCCAAAGTTGAACCTTTTATAAATACATTAGTCATTCTAATACAAGGAAACGATTCTTTTACAGTACCTTGTATTAAATCATATCCAGTAAATGCTAGAGTATCAGATATTTTAATATCTTCTGTTGGTGATACTATAAATTCATAAGCATTATCAGGTACAACTAATGTCATACCCGCAGTTGTATTTACTAAAGGTGATGTTTTAGGTGTACCGCTACCATCTTGACATACAAATTGCGCTGTAATTTGAATATTATTACCTGCTGAATCTTTTTGTAAAGCAGATGTTATACTTGCCATGTTAATTCTCCAAAATTATTATAATGGTCCTCTACCAGAAGAACCTAAACCCCCTATTGCTGGTGATCCTTTTACCCCTAGTACTGCTGACGCTAATATATCTTTATTAGCTTCTACATATTCCCCAAAACTTTGTGTATCTATAGCATTAATGACAAATGTAGTAGGTTTGATTAAATCTGCAAACTTATCTAAAGGTACTATTGCTTCTTTCTGTCCTCTTTCTGATATTGCTGCTATTGTAGGTCTTTTGGTTACCATTGCAGAATTATTTAAACCTGCAAGACTGGTTATGCCACCTTTAGCAAAATTCTGTAAATCTACTATACCACCTTTATGTGCAAACATAGTACTACCTATTTGCATAACTGTGTCCAAGATACCACTAGTATTATTACCACTAGAACCACCTTTGCCAAATAAACTCTTTATACTATTAAATATACCTGAAAATCCTTTGCCAAGAAACTTACCAAAACCTCTAAGTTTTTTACCTATTGCTTCTTTTGCATTTCTCAAACCTTCAAATGCACCATCTTTTATCTTTAATAAACTGTCTTTGGCTCTTTCAAAAAGAGATTTATCTTCACTTGCAACAGTATCGGCTCCACCAACACTACCATCACTACCATCACGACCACCACCACCACTAGTACTAGTACCATCACAGCAGCAATTATCGGCTTCACCAATTCTACCAGTTGTAGTAGAATCGGAAGCAGGTTCAGAAAGCACACCACCCATACTAAATAGATCTTCTGCTAACATAGGATTTATTCCTGCATTTCTTGCTGCTGCTGCTACTACAGTACCAGTACCAGTACCAGTACCAGTACCAGTACCAGTACCAGTAATAGTACCAGTACCAGTACCAGTAGCAATAGTAGGAGTAGGAGTAGGAATAGTAGTAGTACCGCCACCAAGCGTAGCATTTGCTGTACTAGCATTTGCTGTATTAGCTTGTACAGCAGCTGTATTATCTTTTATTATTTGTTGTTGTGCTTTTAAAGCGTCAGATACTTCCTTCATCCTTTCAGTATTAGCTTGTACAGCTAGTGTATGTTTATCTGGTATAAATAACTTGATAATCTTAGAAACAATAAATTCAGCTGTAAATTTAGTAGCCATCCTTAATATACTATTAAATAAACTCTTAAAAGCTTCTTGTAAGCTACTTATTTTCCCTTTAATAGCATTAAAGAAAAAGTTATCAAGAGAATTAGTCAAACCTTGTGCTATTTGAGTACCAATAGCTGTTAATCTACCTCTTGTATCCTCAAAATCTCTAACCCATTGATGTAAACCTTTTTGTATACTATCTGAACCTTCTTTTGCTGCATCGTTTGCATATTTACGTAAGTTATTAAATGTTTCTCGTTGTGTTTCATCTAAAGAATAATAAAGTGGTTCTAATTCTTTTATCATTTTATCAGCTGCTAATACAACTTGATCTTTAGTTAATTTTAAATGCTTTCCTAATTGCCCTTCTTGTGTTTTAGCAAATCTTTTAAAATTAGCAAGAGTTGTATTTATATCTTGGTTTAATTTTCTATTTGTTTTACCACCTAATGTCTCTATAAATGTCCCTTCTTTTACAACTTCCATATGCTTGTTTACTAACTCAAAATTTTTACCCATCTGTACTATTAAAGCATTATGTTCTTTTTGTTTTTCAATTGCTTTTTCAGTTGCATCTATTAATTGTATAGCCATTTTCCAAGATTTTACATTTGGTGCTTTTTCTAACATAAACCTATAATCAGCTAAATCAGATTTTAAAGATTTAAATGTTTTTATAGATTCATCTCTTGCACTCTTATAGCTATTTTCAAATCCTCCCATTGCTGCTTGTGCTGCTGCTTGTTGATCTGTATATGACATAGTTACTGTATCCATAGCAGTAAGTATTGTTCCTAAACCATTATAAAATGTTCTTACATAATTATTCACAAATTTTGCATTCATTTTATCTTCAATTTCATCCATTTTCTCAGGAACTTTAGGTAGTAGTTTGATTATCTTTGCTATGATATCTTCTGCAGTTTCAAAAACTCTATTAATAACAGAGGCTGATGTAGTATCAGGTTGTACAACATTAGCATTAGCATTAGCATTAGCATTAGTATCATCCCCAAAACCAGGAACTCTAAGATAAGCACCTACATTTTGTTCTACATTCTTTCCTACCTGACCACCAAAAAGACTTCCAAGTTTACCAGCAACAGTAGTAATTAATTTATTCAAATTCTGGTGTGTCTTAGTCAAAGCACCTTCAGAATCTATTTCAAGAGTTTCTGTTATTATATTATCACCAGTCAAATTTTTAACTGTATTTACAAATGATTCAGCTATTAGTTTACCCATACCTAGCAAAGCCTTATTTAATAAATCATTAGCAAATACAAATTTTTCCCACCCAGATAAATTTAAAAAATCCTGAAACGTCTTAATAAGTTCTTTAACCCACACAAGCACAATAACTAAATGTGGTATTAAATCCCGTATTGACTGTATCATAGCGTTAGGAAGGGTTATTTCAAAAAGTTTTTTAAGTTTCTCTATAACCCCTAATTGTTCTGCTAATTCCATAATAGTTTCCATAACAGATTTAGCAAAGAAAGATACTCTTTGACCAAACTCTTCAAATATTACAACTAACCTTTGTAACTTATCTGAATAATCTAAGATATCTGTACCACGATTCTTTACTATCAACATACCTTGTCGTATAGTTTCATTTGCAAAAGCTACTCTCTTTTCAAAATCAGTTAAAGAATCAACACCAACATTTATACTTTGTGCATACTTTTCATAAGCAACACTTACACGAACTATAATACCTAAATTATCAAGAATTAAACGTGATTGCCTACCTATACCAAGTGCTATATCAGAAAATGCTCCTGCAACAGTAGTACCCATAGCTTTAGACGCAGCTCTGGCTATTTTCATCAAATTAACTAATCTATCTGCAGGTATACCAAGTAAGAGTGCCCTACTTGATGTTGTCATAAGATTAAAATTAGTTAAAGTACCTTTACTTACTTCTTTTAATTGTTTTAATGTAGTAGATGCTACTTTACCATTAGCCTCCATTAAATTAGCAAATGCTCTACTTTGAACTTCAATAGCAGCTGCTTCTTTGGACATAGTTAAACCTTTTTTGAAAGCAAAAAATGCTGCGGTAGCTGCTATAAATGATGTGGTAAGTCCGACTATAGCAATTTTTATAGGATAAAATGCAGTAGCAGCTTTACCTATAGCTAGTATAGTTCCTTTAATTCCTTTACCAGCAGATACCATACCTTTACCAGCATCACCTGCACTCTTACCTACTTTTTTATTGGCTGCATTAGTTTTATGAGCATGTTTATTATATGAAAACATCTGTTGAGCAGTTGTTTTCATACTAGAAGCCATTCTCTTATTATAACCAGAAAAGCCTCTACTAAATGTTTGCGCACCTGTCATTACTTTATTTTGCAGCTTCTGGTATGTTTGAAATTTAGAAGCCCCACCTTCAAAAGCAGAACTCATCTTATTAACAGATGAAGTTAAACTCTTACCACCAGTCTTACCAAAATCTTTGGTAGCTTTAGTAGCACTTTTCAAACCGCTTATGAAATCTTTAGTTTTAATACTAAGATTTATACCAAAAAAGTTTTTCTTTGCCATTTTCTTATCCCTCTACTACATCAATACCCATGCGTCTTATTTTATCTGTATCTGATAAATTTACAGGTTTAT
>Ga0208013_1000395_pt1 | contig 24822 bp, 23 predicted proteins | sample 16_taG_FD_184091 | JGI IMG/M metagenome (GOLD analysis project Ga0208013, IMG submission 184091) | Marine viral communities from the Subarctic Pacific Ocean - 16_ETSP_OMZ_AT15313 metaG (SPAdes) (version 2) | ecosystem: Environmental > Aquatic > Marine > Oceanic | place: Pacific Ocean | collected...
ATCACTATATTCAGTCACAAGGTGATAACCAGTAATACCCGCCTGATATTCATTTCCCATAAAAGAATTAGTTTCAGATAAAACATCTAAATGGGCCGTTGGTTTCACTTGTGTAACACCATCCGTCCCAGTTACTCTAACAGTGGTATCATCGGGATATGTTTGCAAATCATAAACAATGCCAAATTCTGCTTCGCTTTGCTGATGTAAAAATGGCCGCAAATCACTACCAGTTACTTGGTCATAATCTATTGATTCTTCTTTTCTGTTTTGGCTAATTCTTTCGTGGATTTCTATTTTATTAATAGCCAATCTGGGGTCATGTCCTTCATCATTAACAACATTACCATCAGTATGCAACCATAAACGCTTAATATCTACTGTAGGTGGAATATAAGATATTCCTCTACTATTTGGATGTGGATAAATAATCCAATAATCTGTATCAGTGCAACAACCATAATTTCCACCAGAAATACCATCTGCATTTAATGCACCATCTGCAACTGCAAATGGTGTGAACTCACACGGTGTCCAACCACCCGAACATCCTTCATATCCCAATTCATTATTATTTAAATCAAAGTCAGGGCAATGGGCATTATGACCATTTATGTCTGTAATGTTTGTACTTAACGGACCAACAAATTGAGTTTGACCACTTGGAATATCATATGGATTATGGGCAGTTACGCCCCATTCGGGAACTGTTCCTCTACCGTCACCACCCGATACAGAACACGCAAAAGGATTATATCCTTGTGGGTATAAATCAATCCCTGCGGAGTTGTTTCGTAAGTTTTCGTATGTTTGGAAACGATATGGTGTATAATGTCCGATGAGTGTATTTTCATATACTCTAAATTCATTATGTTGACCATCAACTGTATCGATTCTTCTTCTGTAAAGGAGAACTTCGCCAAATACTTCCATTCCGGCCGGGTGAATGATTTTCTTAATGACATCAATCCATTTTTCAAATGACGATTCTACTCGTAAGACATATGAAAATTGTTGGAAGTAATGACTATCTTGAATCTTTTTGTTGGATGATAATTGCCCATCCGTACCTTCGTAGTAGCCAGGATAATCAGAAACTCCACCAAGGTTAATATCTAATACTGCATCCGTGCCGAACGGGCTGTCCACAACCACTGTCCATTCAGAAATATCTTGATAGTTAAAACCAAAATCAATAATTCTAAGTTTTTTAATAGAACCCAGTTGAATCTCTTCGTCCGTTTTATACAAACTATTTTGAGTATCAACTTCATCTACTCTTGCTAAAAATCCAGAACCAACTGGATTCTTTGTTGGGTCTGAACTTTTTAAACGAATAGTTTCGCCTGGTTGATAATCTTTACCACCTTCCGTTATGGTAACCGATTCAATAACAGGAAAAACAAATTCTTTTAAGAGGTTTCCATCTCCGTCTAATCCTTCAATATTTCTTGAAGGATTAAATGTACCAAATGCTCCTGCTAGGAAAAATTCTGCAATCTGTACACCATCAACTGGATATAATTGTAAATCTGAAACTCTTGCGTATGCAATAATTTCACCTGAATCATTTCGTTGTTTGATTTCTTGTTGAAGTAAACCGAAAAGATTAACATCGTTGTTGGATGTAGTTTTGATTGATTTTCTTTGTACCCATTTACCATCTGACAAACGAAGAACATCTTCTTTGGGGTAATAGAATTCAATCGATGAATTATAGAGAACACGAAAAAGAAATTCAAAAGATTTCTCAGAACCTTTGGCTCTAAAAAACTGTCTAATATTTTTAATAAGATTTTTTTGATTAAGTGGATTGCCATTAGAATCAACGGCAAGTTTCTCTGGGAAATGTAATAGATATTCCTTTCTGAAATATTCAACAAACGAATCAAATGTACTGTCTATGTCTCTTTGAGATAATAAATCTAATCCACCATCAAACGCCCCAACATCACCAGTAGTTTCCAACCACTCATAATATGCTTCCAAAAAGGAAACAAACATGGGGTGGTCTGCCTTAACAAATCTAGGCAGTTGAGATGAAACCTCTTGGGATAGTAGGGGGTGGTTGTTCATTTATTTTATCCGCTACCAGTCGAAGTTGCAGCCCACAAGTTAATTCCACTTGTTGCTTCGGATGATGTTCCGCTATCAACGCAGAATCTAGTTTCAATTGGGCTATTCACATTTGTTACTTGAGTGACTGATGTAATTCTTGCATCTGTATCATTTTCATCAACCAATAAAATCATATCTCTTCGAACAGACATTTCACCTGCTCGTTCAGCAGGAACTACAGTTATTTTCAAATAAACACCACTGATGAGTGCATGTGGATTGAAGGATTTTAATTCTACAATACCGTTGCAATAATCAACTGTACCTGCGGTGGTATTAATATATCGTTTTTTATTGTCGTCTATTACATAAATTCTTACATTACCCATACCATCGTCATCAATGTAACCTGTAGAATATGGGTCAGCATCTGACGCCTTCTCTGGGTCAAAGATGGAAAAACCATTACTAGTAAGAACAGAACCACACCCTGCACCAACTGGATGCCAAATGGCATTGTAGAAATTAATCTTATATGAAATGGAAACATCAAAAGTCGGTTCGAATCTTTTTTGCATTCGAATATCTGTTGCTGTTCCCATGATAGAAACATCCAACGAATCCAAATATGCTGAGAAATTTGAATAACGGAAGTGATTGTCGAATTTTTCTAACGATGATGTTGCATATGTTGACATCCCCGTTTCAATTAAACTTTGAATTTGACTTGCTGATTTATTGGTCTTGGCTGGTACATAATGAACAACCGAGTTGAAAAGAATATACACATAATCTGGGTCAACAATTTCTGGTTGAATACCAACTAGGTTTCTTTCTTTAAGAATAGTATTCCGCAAAGAAATCTTTTCTAGGTCACTGAGAACGGTGCCATTTTTTGGTTTAACTGCAACAAAAACTTTTCCATAGGTAGGTGGGTCATTATCCTCACCACCCCAAACACGAACAGAATCTGCGAATGGGTAATCTCTACCAATTAAGAATTCATAATCACCAACAGTTACTGCTCTTTCTTGTGCTTGATAACTTCTTGGTGCATAATATCTAATAGATTCATCTGATTCTCTGTCAGCACCACCTTGTGCATGGTCAACAACAGTAATGTCGTATCCATCTGGCATAGTAAATGTTGGTGTTCCTTCGACTTCATTGTATCCGATACCATTAGAATCTTCACCATTCGATGCCATATATTCAACGATAATTACATTATTGTTTTCGACTGCTTGACCTGCAATGTCATCACCAAAGAAAATTTCATATAGACCATCATTAGTTTCTTGTAGAAAATAAACTTTTGAAGTTGGTGTTAATAGGTTTGTGTCCAATCCTCTGTCCCAAGGAATATCATACCCCTCAATATCTTCTGTTGATTTTTGAACCCGTACAATTAGAGTGGATGTGTCGATTTTATCAGATGTAATAATAAACTTTTGATTTTCATTATTTGAATCTACAATAAATGATTCGGTTTTAAATTCACCTTCAACGACTTCTACATTTTCGATAGTCCATTCAATTGTTGCACCATCACTACTACTGAATCTGGTAGGAATATATTTTAATGGTGTTTGATTTCTGAATGTATATGACGAACCGTCTGATGCGATTGCAACAAAGGGAGTGTTTCTTTCTAGGTATCCTAAAGAGCCAGGAGTATCGGCACTTTCAGCAATAATTTTTAAATTTGTTCTAGAAGAAGTAATAGACCGTGGTGTATATCCCAACTGCTTTGCATGAGAAACAATAGAATCTCTAATGGTTGCAGTATCCAAAAACATTTCATTAGCAACCATGTTGGTATAGAAGCCAGTATAGTGAGTGTTATACGCAAGAATATCTAACAGAACATTTAGTCCTGACCCTGTAAAATTGTAATCTTTGAATTTGTCTTGACTTGCTAAGAAAGTAGAAAAACTTTTCTTCAGGTCATCGAAATCTAAGTTCAATACTTTCAAAGAAGATTTATTGGTAGTCATTATCGTATCCTCTCTAATCTAACGGGTACTTCAATTATTTGTTCAGTGTTTCTGATACGAAATGCAACAGTAACATCAAGGCGGTTCTTGTCATTGTCAGAATTTATCAATATATCAATAACCTCAATTCGTTTTTCATATATGTCTAGTGTATGACGAATTGCTTGTTCTACTCTAACTTCGGTGAGTGGTGAGGGGTTTTCAAATAGTTGGTCAGAAATTCGGCATTCCACATCAGGTTGCATCAACCTTTCAAATCTCGATGTTAAGACCAAATTCCGAACAGACCGTTTTATCGCAATATCGTCTGTTAAAATATTAACATCACCGCTAATAGGATTGCGGGTAAAGTCTAGGTCTATATCAGAAAATCTGTTAGTTTTTGCCATGTTATTTAATTTTCATCTTTTTCATTTGTTCTCTGTCCAATTCAATTTGAAGTTTATTTCTGGCAGCAATCAATAGGTCTGGAATATTAGATTCCACTATTTCATCAACCTTACTCCATGAACACCATTGACACATAACAAAACCACTAAAATAGTTATTCTTATATAGCGGAATAATAGAATATGCCAACACATTGGCAGCCATTAATTGTTGTTTTGAGTAATTATCACCATCTTCGATTGGAAGATTAAATGTACACTTTCCATCTTTAGTTTTTTCTAAAAGATGATGCATTGTGGACATTTGTAAGTCTCTCCAATTTGGAGATTCGGGAGATACACCAGTTCTTACAGATTCGTGGGTCATTGTTAATTTTGCCATAGAATTTCCGTCAAAGAAACTACCACCATTATGGAATTGAACAACTTGTGTTCTAGCACAATCTAATTCAACTCGAAGTTCAGTTAAAATTTCATGAACTCTACTATTACATCTCCAATAGTTGTTGGGGAGATATGTTTTTTTCTTTTTTTTCCTAGTTTCTATTGCTTTATATAAAACAGGTAATGCAAAAAATACACCGGCAACCAATGCAACTGCAACTAAACCCACTTCCATCCAAGAACCAACTATATCAACGCCTCCGACTTCATTGTCAGTTAATTGAGTATCATACTGGGCTTGAATGTTATTTAATATTGATGTGATATAATATATCATTATTTCTCCGAATAGTATAGTATTTCTTCATTTTATGTATGAATCAATTTAAATAACAATACCATATGAACCACCATCAATTTTAATTAGATGGTCATGTGTCACATCAGAAGTTAACCCCAATGAGGACTCTATTGTTTTAAATCTTGTTTCGATAGCGGCCGCTGCCCCTTGAGCCGCTTCAGCGTGGGCCGCACCTTGTGTTCCATCACCAGTTACTCCCTCCATGATTTGGTCCATGTCAACATCAATCACATCAGGAAGTTTATCATGTATTTTTTGTGGAAGATTTTGAGTGTTTATTGCTTTCTTTAGTGCAGGGCTTGCAATATTATTTTCAATAAATGTTTTTGCAAAACAATCACCATCTGGACTTGTCATGGATGATACTCCAGAACCAAGGCCCTTCTTTACAACATAACTAAATGCTTTGTCGAAATTTGCATTGTCACTATTCCTAATATTATTAAGATTGGTTGCGGTCTGCTGTGCTTGGTTAATCAAATTACCAAGATTTCCAGCCTGGTCACCATTGTTGATAGCAGTCGTAATCTGTGACATCAAACCTTTTGCTGTTGTTAAATCATCTTTACTTTTTGTGATTCCTTCAAACATCTGTGAGAAATTATCTTGCTTTTTGTTTTGCATGGATTCTTTATCACTATTGAACGCTCCTGCAATCCCTATGATTTTTGAAAATTCAGCAACATCACCCTTTCCTGAAAGTTTATTAGAGTGACTTTGGAAATCACCTAACATTGCATTGATACCCTGTAAGGTTTCTGTCATACTTCCAGTTGGGTCAATATCATCAGGTACAGAACTTGGCATTCCACCAACCAAATCACCAATATCTCCACCCACAGGATTTTTAAATGCTTTCCCGTTCATCACTGCATCCATGACTTGTCGGGTGCCTTTTTCAATGTCGATTCCTTTTGGAGTACAATCGCCTATTAAACCCATCAGTTATCCTCCTTGTCTATGAATATTTCTTTACCAAGAACAGGACTACTCTTCCACGGTTGACCTTTTGGTTGACCAATCATTGAAGGACACCAATCTCCACCGAAATGACCTTTGGATTTCATGTCCTTCAGCCAATCTTCTCCAAAATTAGCAATTAAAAAATCATCACGCTTTTCACTGTGAGTGTTGTGATAGTATCTGCTTTGGTATACTACCTGTTCGAATGGTACAAATTGTTTCACATCAACCTCCCGCAAAAACATTTCCAGACCCACTCGCACATGCAGAACCACATGCAACGGGGTCACCAATTCTTGCGAGTTGTAAACTATTAACAAATACCGTACTAGAACCTGCGGCTAGTGTACTACCATGACACGGAGGTCCACAACAATGACTTGACCAACTATCTCCCTGCCTGTGAGCAGGAATTCCATTGATAAAAACATTTGGTGAGGCCTGATTGTTGGGTCTTGAACCAAAACATCCATGACCTGTACAAACATCTCCTAATCTGTGTACTGCTGGCATTACTTTCTCCTAGTTAATGTGAACCGTGCTACCCTGAATGACTGTTCTAGAATTACTCTTAAAGAGGTGGGTGGTTTGTGAAAGCATATTAGTATGCAATTTAACATTCGAAGTTCTGAATCCTGTCGTAGTAGATTCAATAATATTTTTCCAAGCCTCTTTCTTGTAAGTCATATCTGTTTTAACATGTGTGTCTTTACCACTATGGGAAAACCGTCTCTTCCCGACCCGTTCTGTCATATTGCCTGTAATATCTAGGGTATAATTTCCGTTCACATACCCATTCACATTACCTTTATGTAATGTATAATTCAAATCACCCTTATCAATCTCAAGGTTTACATTAGAATTAGCACCAAGTTGAATGTCAATATTATTGTCCGACTCAGAATCTGAATTGACTAAAATTTTAAGACCTTTGTCAATCGTAGTTGTTTCCTTACCATCGATATGAGTGTATTTGTCTTTTAGGATAATTTCATAATCATCCAATACAACCTTTGTTACCCTAGTTCCATTCGGATGAATTTCTTCAAATGTTCCACTTCGATGATATTGATGAAGTCTTTCTGCTCCAGGCGTATCATCTACCTCAAAAGTGTGTCCTGATTCAGATTCATATACATGGTTGTGTGGGTATTGTGTTGCATATGGTGTATTGGGTTCTGTCCACTTCTCTTTGTATGTTCCATCCGTTCTAGGATTTCCACCTACTGCAACAACTCCTAGATGAGATTTACCAGGCGGAACAGAGTTTTTCTTTTTGAATGCTTTTGGAACATCTTTATCCTGTTCATCTTTTTTCAGTTGAACTATAGTCTCATCTATTGTTTCGTTTCGTGCAAGTCTGTTTGTATCTGGTTCATCGAGAGCCGCTCTGTGCGGGCCACCTCCTGTATGTTTAGGATAGTTCTTGCCCTTCTTTTCGTTTTCAAGTTCTGCACCTTTACCATCTCTGTGATAAATTTGCTTTTTGAATTCGTCTTTGGGCGCCCCCTCTAATTCGTCACTTGTTCGTGGGTCATTGAAGCCGGTTTTAATATCGGCCTTCTCTTCTGGAATACCACCAATCGAACCCATAATAACGGGTTCTTGTGAAGATGCACCATCACGGAAAAAACCAACAACCCAAGAGCCAGGAATTAAACCAGTTGGTGAATTACCAATACCACTAATAGCGGCACTAGTAATTGGTTGAACAGGATAAGCCCAAGGAAGATGTTCGGTTTTAATGTTTTTCTTATCATCAATATGATAACCAAGAATTCGAACACGACAACGACCCAACATTAATGGGTCATCAATGTCTTCTACAACTCCTTGCCACCAAATAAACGAGTGACCAACAAAATCTCTAGGGGTTTCATTAGGCATCTGATTTCTTCTTTGTCTTTCCTAAGTTTTTAAAACCATTCTTAATCTTAATCTGCGATATAATTCTCTTAGTCATTGGACTTGTTAATTCACTAGCAAATCCGTTTCTTCCAAAGATTTCTTTTCGTTCTTCTGTATCTAGATGCTCTTTCATCTCTTCGATAAGTTCTACGATTTCTTCAATTGCAGTCTCATATCGTTTACCATTTATCAACATCCATCCAACAACACCAATGGTGGCTAAGAAGCCCACAATTAAAACAATTAAACCAACCATAGCAATTTCTTCGAGATAGTATTGTGATGCGGCCGCAAAACCAACAGTAAGCATACCAACGGCTAAAACAATTGCACCAAGCCTACCATTCACCCAAAAGGCAATGAAGGCACCACCCACTAACATTCCAAACCCTATTACAAAGAATAGAGTTATGAAACTATGTAAATTTTCAAGTGCTTCTTTCCGAACTTCCCTATCGGACTGTTCGTACTCTGCGACCAAATCCTCTAGTTGTTCTATCTGACCCACAGCGGCTGCAACTCTGTTGTTTGCCGCTTCTAAATCTTCTAGAGATTCGTCTATCCGAATTTGTTCTTTCTGTGCATCGTCTACCGTTTCTTTGATTTCCTCTGCGGAATTCTCGATACTGTCGAGAGTCGGGTCGATGTTGTAATTTCTGTCCTCTGGAACGAGAGCGATATCGTTCAGAATTGCATCTGCTTTCTGGTCTATCGTTTCCAAGTCGTTCCCGATGACTTCTGATGCGTTCGTTATCTCGTCCGTCTGTTCTCTCTGCTCCCTCACGCTGTCCACCACGGTTGAAGCGGTGTTCTCTGGATGGCCGTTCATGTCTTGCAGTGCTTCGCAACTGAGTAAAGTCAAACTGCATAGTGCGATTATTGTTAATGTTTTCTTCATCATGTCTCACCTCATTCTGTGGTGGAGCAACACTAACCACCATTCCCAATATTAATGCCTTTAACATATGTATCTCACTTTCTCTTATGTCGTAGGTAAACCATCTCTTGAGTTATCTTATTTTGTACAATAATGGCTTTTCTTGGGTATTTGTAAGCAAATTCATAAATTTCCGCACCTTCGCCGGACTCTCTATCAAAATATCTTTTCCAGTGTTCAAATTTCTTTTTACCCTGAACACACTTATAGTATACATCAGGTGATACTTCAAACACATCACAGCCAGCAAATTTCTTTCTTTTCTTCTTTACTGGTGGGTCTTCGCCAGGAGCAATGCCTGCAACTTCACCACCACCAACATTGTTGGCAGCGGCATCAACGGATTCTGTAACCTTTTCAATTTCGTTATAGGGATACCCACGAAGTGGATTGACTAATAAACTCTTTTTATTCTTTCTACCACATCGTTTATGAATAGTACATGCATCATCATCTGATATTTCTTCTTCAATGGATTCTTTGATGCCTTTCTTCTTTCTCCATCCAAGAACAGTATGAGCATCATTAACTTGGTCAGCCCAATTGCCTGGTCCAGTAGTTGCTTTTCTTGCTTTTGGATTTGCCTTCATTGCTTCGCCAGCATCTTTTATGATATATTGCAATTCATCTTTTGATAAATCCCAAAATCTGATATTTTCTATACGAGCGGCACCTCTTGGTCTACCATCGCCCATTTTCCATTTTGTTGCTTCATCCATTTCAACGGATTCTGGGTACATAGGATTTGTAAGTGGTCTGGTCTTCCTTGCAAAAGTCTTTAGAACATCTCCAACCTTTGCATCTGGGTCAAGAACGATAGTGAATCCCTTTCTTTGACCACCACGATTGGATGATTCTTTTCCCGAATTATCTCTTGTGAGATTCGCCGCAACGACCTTGCCCTTTTTGTCTACGATTGCGTATACATCTTTTCTTCGTTCATCCAGTTCAACGGATTCTTTGATACCAAGAGTTTGGGTCTTGGTACTAAGACCATCCATTATATCTTTGAGGGTCTTAGTGTCGTTGGAATTGAGTTTGAGTTTTTTAGCAATTTCATCAGAAGATTTACCTTCTTTATCCCACATTTTCATTATGGTATTGCCGTATTTTTTCAGTAACTCCAGTTGCTTCCCTTCATCCAGTTCAACGGATTCATTTTTTGCTTTTGTCAATGCCCAAACTTTAGATACGAATTGTGTGAACTCACCAATTTTTAATCTGCCAGATTTCTCAGAGGAGTTGATTTTTGCGTTTCCTGTATAACTATATTTCACTACATCTTTTGGTTCGATAGTAAAAAACCACTCACCCCGACCACGGTTTTGGTGGTATGCCCATCCCGCATCAATACTAGTATCTACCTCATCCGGCATATCTTTAGTAACATAATTACCAAATGAATCTGTCCATTTTGTTCTTCCAAATGTGAGGTCGATAGCCCATATAATCTTTATTGCTTCGGCATGTCTTTTCTCAAGTTCTCTCCTGAAATCTTTTGCTTCATCCAGTTCAACGGATTCTTTGATACCAAGAGTTTGATTAATGTGAAGGGCAACTGATTGGGGTGTACCTTCAAACTCACCTTTACCGTGGTCAAAAGTAACTCTGACATTTCCGTGTTTGCGAGTTGTCAGAAGCATATGTTTGAATGGGGTTTTGGTAACTCCACCAGTCTTTTTGATGTTGATACCATAACCTTTTTTAGAACCGATTTCGGCATTCTTAATCACACTGTCTGCTGTCCATGCTTCATCCAGTTCAACGGATTCTTTTAATTGTTTAGCAGCCTCTTTGGGGTCAACACCATCGTAGTAAAGTTGTAACATGTCTGTTGGTTTAACTTTCGAATAAGAACCCCTTAATTTTTTGAGTTCTTTTTCAAACACATCAAACCACTTAATCAGTGGTTTTTGGTCATCTTCAGATAGGGTTAGTAACTTTATGATATTTTCTTTTAACATTAAACCTTCTCCACATTTGAATAAGAGATTACAATATTTGTACCATTAGCATTATGTATATGAAAAAGGGGCACACCGAGTTCAGAACCAAATGAATTAATATCTTCATCTAGTTTGATAATTTCATTAGTTTCAGATATATCATCTGTCACATGATATGTCCCTCTTGGGATTGTGTTGTGGGTGACATCTTCCTTGATGTCTTCGATATTGAATTCGCCTTCAAACACTTGGTCGATGAACATTTGTTCGATATCAACTTCAGTAGCCCCATCTTTCTTTGCTTCCTCTCTCAGAAGCCAAAGGGCAGCGGCAAAAGAGCCAATCCTTGAACGAACGAATGGTACTTTGTTGAACACCCGTTTTACACTAGCAATAAGCCTATTAAAAGCACCATAGGAATTCTTTTGCTTCCTAGTTCTATCTTCTGGTTCTACAATTACCTTACCATTTTCGTCAATGACACCTTCTTTGTAGGCATCCCACGATTTCCATTTAATGGTTAGTCCTTTGATAAACCTGTATGCAACATAAATGTCAACTGCACCCATTATAGATTCCTTAAAACATTAGCGATATGTTCATCTATAGTTATGTTTTCGAACAACTCACCGGCATCCATATGGGTTGGAACATATTCCAGATATATTAAGAAAGTCTTAAGATATTCGTGTAAGTCTCGTTCCATCTTGAAAAATAACATTCTAATTCCCGGCTGAACACCAAACACATTGCAAAAAATAATAATGTGATTCAGGATGAGTCTTTCCCGAAGCACATTATTTCGTTGATACTTTCTAAACAATCTTTTAATATACTTGGTTCGATTTAAATCTTCTTGAAATTCATCAACGCCCATGCAATGAGGGTTTTCGTAAGCCTTCATTGCGTATAATATATAATTGCTATCCGTTAATACACCGAATTCCATATCAAATAAAAGTCCTTAGTTATTAACGGTATTTCTTAGGCAACAACTCGTCCCAATTTCCTTCAGCGGCCTCTGCTTCAAATTCATCTCGCAATCTCATTGCAACATATTCTCTAACATCTTTGGGGAACATTGTTCTTGCATCATTCCCTGTGGAGAATTCTTTTGAATAAAGTTTAGCGGCATCATCCACAGCATACATGAAAAGTTTAACAGCCTTTTTGCTATCATACTTGTCCTGTGCCATCTTGGTGATTGCATTCTTATAGATGGGTTGCAATCTTTGTCGATACAGTTGTGCATGATTCACGGTGAACACATAAAGTTCATCACCTTCTATAGATTCTGAGAATTCCCTATAAGATTTCATTATTCTGATTCCAATTCTTTGGATACCATGCCTTGAAATTTATGAATTTCTGCATTAGAATAAATCTTATTGGTTGTCCTGAGTTTATCCATGATGTCTGCTCGTAAATTATTTTGACTAGTTTTATGAGTCTCTGCAACATCTTTTGCTAATGAAGTGAACTCATCAGGTGTTATCTGATTATTAGTGACACTTCGGATGCTGGCTAAAATATCAGGCATTTCTTGTGTTAGTTTGTCTTGTTCGCCAAATGGATTTACATTAGTACGCTTTGGTTGTTCCATGTTATTGCTCTCCTCTAAATCGTTTTTGCTGTTGCCAACAATTTCTAAAGTTTTATCTGCCTTCTTAGGCTTCTTACCTTTATATGTAGTGACTTGTTCTTCAGTCGAATCGTCTGAATCTTTCTTCTTTTTCTTCTCTTCATCTGGAGCAGGTGCGGCGTCACCACTAGCAGGTGCTTTTGCATCAGCGGCCACTTTAATTGCTTTGGCCTTTGCTTTATTGTAAAGTGCAACAGTTTTAGCATCTACATTATCATAAATCTCAATGGTTTCTTTAAGAGCAAATTCACCCGCAGTGTTTTTATTTATCATTTTACCAAGCATCTCTTTCGCTCTATAATCTAAATCTCTCCAGTCATCTCTAGAAAAAGAAGATGGTAATCTTGCATCTTTTAAAAAGTCTACTCTTTCTTTACGAGAAAGTTGATTCCAGTGAAGTGTCTCTGCTTCGTTTATATGAGTATTTTTATCAAAACACTCATGCACAATATCTCTAAAGGATTTTTCTTTATCAGAATTTAAATCAAACATCTTTTGTTCTCGCATCAAGTGTTCTCGCATCGAATGATAGACGAGCAGACTTATTTAATTGAGGGGTTGTGTCTTTAGAAAGATGTTTAACATATAAATCCATAACGGATTCATTTCTTCTCATCATATCAAGGGATAACTTCATATATTCCTTGTGGTTTCTTCCGTATTTTGCAATGATGGCATCGGCAATATCCTTCGGGTCGGGGTCGCCACTATTGTACAGTTGCTTGTGTGTATTACTGATAATATTATCTAATCCTTGGGCGCCATTTGAAGATTGCATTTCTCGATACCACTTTTTATCCATTGCTTTCTTGAGTTCATCGTGTATATCCATAAAGAATTCTTTCATCTTACCTTCATCCAGTTCAACGGATTCGTCCATAACAAATTGTGTTTGCTTGGAATCAATAAAATTCTTGTACTCTTTCTCGACATACTTTTTTACTTTCTCAAGTTCTTTCTTTGAACCATTGAAAGAAATATCCCAACCCGCACCACCAGAACCACTGCCACTATAACTCTTGAATTTCTTATCGAGGTCTTTTTGAATTTGGCGACCTAGTGTACTAGTATACTCTGGTTTGTTGAATTCGAATGAAAGAACCCAATGTGATTCTTCGTCTAGTTCAACGGATTCACCTAAAAGACCGTGGCTTCGTGCATACTTACTGATTGCCCAATCCTTATGGGGATGTGAACCATAGTAAGCAAAAATCTTTACTTTGCCTCTCTTCGGGTCACTTGTAATTGCCATTACATATCCATCGACACCTGGCGAGCCTGGTTCTGGACCACCACCGGCAGCCTTACCAGTAAATTGAAAAACACCAAACACCGAGTTACCACCAAGAACAGACAACTTAGAATTGACCATTGGGAACTTTCCGCTTTCGATACCCGCTTTGATTCTTGCCTCAGGTTCGTGGGCGTGTGGTAGTCGTTTCTCGTCTAGTTCAACGGATTCATCATACGGACCATATCCTTTGGGTGTTACTTCAGAAGTTGAATGAGAGAATTCACCTTTATTCTTGTGTGCATATTTCCCGATTGCTTTTTTGTGCATGTCCGTGGTCATACCAGTAATAACGACTCTATACTTGCCCTTGTATCTTTCGACACCAGAGTTTGCCAGCCCTACACCAGAATTCTCGACATCCTTTGCAAATTGTTTTGCATTTCTTTCGTTTTTAAAATCCCAAAATACTTTTGGTTCTTCTCTTCCTTCATTCATTTAGTTTCACCCTTCCAATTTTTATCGACATAATTGAAGAACTCTTTCTTCTTGTCGTCTTCTAAATCATCGGGGGAACTGGCACCGAACTTCTTGAGTGCGGCTTTAAAGAACTTCTCGTACTCTTCATCTTTACCTTCTGTTGCACAATTACAACCTTCCCATTCTCCGCCTTCTTTTATATACCAACGAGTTGCTAATGCAAGAGATGCAAGAGATGGATGGTCGGTAATATTTCTTTCTGCTTCCACCAATGAACTCTCCCACAAAGTAGAATTCGTGGGTTTGCATTGGTCAGCAACAGTGAATGCTTCATTAACTGCAAGGAAATAATAGAGAGAATCGGGGGTAGATTCTAGGTCATCATAACTTGCTTCTTTAAGTTTATTAAATGCATCAATGTAACTACCTTCAACAATTAAAGAATGAATGTTTCGAAGGAATTCGTTTTCATCTAGTAAAGATTCACTGAGTGATTCTATTACTAGAGGATTCGCTTTTACATCTGCTGTAGTAGCAAAGTCGTAAAACATTTCAATAAGAGGTCTGTGTTCAAACATCCAATCATTAAACTCTCTAGAGTTCATATTCAGAACATATCGTTTAGATACGCCCCCAAGCGATTCAGCAATTCCCATTCGAGTATCGTTTCCTGAAATAACAGACCACAAAACATCTAAATGAATATCTCTGATGTGCGTTCCCGCAACATCATTTTCTCTAAACTCTTGTACAGATTCAGCGATTTGTCTATACGATTTCATAACTTTAAACCCCTTTGATTACTTAATGACCAACTTTCATTCTCCAATATGCTTTTCCATTTGGAATCTAATGTATTTAGTGTTATTCTTGCTTTCGGGAATTCGTTTTCATCTAAAGTAAATTTCTTATTAACATTAACACTATAATTGAGGATTTCTAAGAATTTTTTACCCAATAAGACCTCATATACATTTTCATCTCGGTCTGCAAGACTGAACTCAACATCAGTATATTTAGTACCATTAATAGTCATGTCCATTTTCACAACCTGTCTATCTCTTCTTTCCCCTGCACCAACATGAATATCAACAACTTCATGAACTGGTTTTGTTATTCGTTTCTTTCCAAACAAATCAAATGATACCTTGTTGCCTTTTACTTCAATGTTTTCAGCATGAAGAGCGTTCCAAGAACCATTACCTGTATCTAGTTTGGCTTTTACCTTTTCACCACCAATTTCAACCCATTCAATATACCCCACATCTCTACTTGAAAACACCCAATTGTCTCTATCTGAAATGTAATCAATGATATGGTTAGTTAAATCTTGACCAGTCACCACGCCCTTTCGAACATAATAACTTTGGTATCCATCCATGCCTGAGCCAGGTGAACCATTAATTTCTAATGCGTATAATTTTCCATTTACTGTGATGTGGTCAACACCACAAAGATAGCAACCAGACATCTTAGAAACCTTGTGTACGAAATCTTTTTCTTCTTGAGATAGTTTATGTGGTTTAGTTTCATTACCCAGAGACTTGTTTGTTCGGAAATCTTTTCCACCCTTCATTCGTTTTGCTGAAGCAATAATTTTGCCATTTAAAACGAGGGTTCGAACATCGAACTTAATTTCCATATATTCCTGAATAATCAATTCAGCATCAAATTTCCAAAGAGACTGAAGAACTGATTTAAGTGATTCATATGATTCGACTTTAGAAACACCGATGCCTTCAGCACCAGTTAAAGTCTTAACAATCATTGGGAATTTTCCACCAATCTTTTTAACAGCAAGGTCAATAGATTCTTCGTTGTTAACAAATGCTGTTCTTGGTGAGGGAATCCCATGTCGTTCAAACGAAAGAGCCGTTGCTAGTTTATTCTGGCAAAATCTCATTGCTTCTGCACTGTTGATAACAAATGCCCCTGCTTGTTCAAACACCTGAACCAATCCCAGACCACCATGTGTTACGATTGCAGAACCTCGGACAAACACAACTGTGTTATCCACATTTAATTTAACTTTTCTCTTGTCTCCATCATAATTGTGGATGATAAGAGAATTATCTGTGGCGTCTTCATCCGCAACATATGCTTTATCTACAAGAATAGGATAAAATGATATCCCTGAAGTCTTGCAGGCCTTCTCTAATTTCTCTGCTGTTCCTTTAAGTTCATCATCACCCTGTTTAGTAAGAACAACAACAGTTAATTTGCCTGATTTCTTTCTAAGTTTACCAAAAGAAATGGGGTCATGTGCTTCTCGAACACCTGCTGATTTTCGAAGAGCATTATATATTTTCTTTTTTTCGGCATTTGATGCTGAAGAAGGCATACTTTCTGAAAATGAATCCCAGTCACCATCAGCGGCAAATTGCCTCACCTTTGAACCAGATACACCACTAACATCTGTTGCATCGGGGTCACGATTCCCTGCACTTACAACTTCAAATTCAAAATTTAAGGCCGTCTTTGGGTCTTTACCATTGATATATGGTTTAACCATATTTTCAAATTCTCTCACTCGGTCTGAACCCACAACCATAATAACCTTTGCAACACCTCTATCACTCATCCACTTAAGAGCCGCAAAGGGATTGTGTATTGAAGAATTATCAACAATCTCCACATTCCTGAAAGCCTTCTTCATAAATTTAACTTTATCTTTGTGCTTTATTGGGTTTTTTGCATCACCCTCTTTAGCACTAGGAAAAACCATAGCAGTTCCACGAACTCTTGAAGCAACACTTGCAACCTTATCAATGAGTAACTGATGCCCAGAGGTGGGGGGCTGGAAACGACCAAAAGTGAAGACAATGGTATCACCTTTGGCTTCTACCATTTTCTTCTTCGTACTGTTTTGTTCGTTGTGTTTCAAAATCACCTCCTAGTTAAAACCACCAACTGAGCATCAAATTACTCAATTGTGGGTCACTTATTCCAAGGCGCTTTTGATTTAATCCAGTTCCACAGAGGAACGCCAACTAGGGCCCCACCGACAAAGCATAAAATGCTCCACCAAACGGTCCCCAAACTTTCGCTAATAAATGCTAATGTGTTCATAACTTTTCTCCTTTATTAAGTTGCTGAAGTCTCTTCAACGGCACACTCAAACCCGAAACTATAGTATACAGTCTCAGGCTATCTTTATTATCCTCATATATTCCACGATGCAACACTGCATTGGGACACAAAGAAGACAATGTATCAAAACCATAGGATAAACTATCCATCAATCCTGGCGTATTTTCCATAATATCTTTACTTCCAACTGCCACACATGCGGCAACCTTGGAATCAGAAAGTTCTGCTTCACTGAGAAGTGTTTTCTCAATATTAGATTTAATTGCACTAGATACTTTCTGTTCATCTCCAAACTCTTTAAGTTTTGCAACGCCCATTACTAATACACCACCACATCTTAATACACCCGCATAATCTGTGGGGTCAAAGGATGTATATGGTGAAGCATTACTAGTAAGAACATTAAAGACATGGAACAAACCAGATATAGTATTGTTTACTGTAGGCCAGAATTGCTTAACAGTTAATCCACGGTACATTTTTTCAATTTTAGAATTGTCTATAATAAGAAGTGGTGAAATCGCACCAGTTTCTGCACACTCCCCAACAGTTTTTAAAACTTCGTGTGCATTTGAAGACACTTGTGGGGATGTCGCTTCGCCCCGTGTGGGTAAAGACATAACTACACCCACTCGTTTTTCTGCATCATCGTGACCAATGTATTCCATATACTTCTTTGCGGTTTCGATTAAGACAAGAACAGAACCACTTCCACTCCCACCTCCTGCACCAACACAAACAAAAACATGGTCTACATTGTTGCCATAAATTCTTCGCATAAGGTCAAATACATTTTGTTTATATTTGTTTGCCGCATCGTGGCCTTTTTCCATATTCTTTCCTGCACCTTGTTCTCCAACATTAAGAAGAAACTTTTGGTTTGCTGGCAAATCAAGTGTGTCTAAGTCATGACTAGAAGTATTTACTGCGATACACTTTTTATATCCTCGGTCATAGAATGCCTTTGCAATTCTTCCACCGCCCTGCCCAGAGCCAATCCATGCAAAAGTTTGTGAACCTCCCGATTCATCTTCAATTGCAGTTTCTTCATCATCTGGAATTTCGTAGTCTTCCAAATCAATATCTGGAATTTCCAAATCTGGAATCTGAATATCCAGTTCTTCTACTGGTTGTTCTTCTACTGGTTGTTCTTCTGTCATTTTTTTATTCCTTTTAGGGAAATATACCCTACCTGACCTTCTAGGAGCATACATGTTATTCCCAGTTTTTTGCGGCAGTAAAATTGGCTCTAGAAAATTCTAATCTATCCACTAATTTTATTGCATTATTTGAGGTATGGTCTACTGCTACAAATCCTTCAGGTGCAGTAGCCTCAAACCCATCTCCCTTTTTAATAAAAGTTCCGATGTTCTTTACAGTCTGTAATTTTGCAAGAATAACCAACTTAATTTCATTGAGCAAACTGTACAACTCAAATGCTAAGATGATGTTTGTTTTATTTTTCTTTAAAAATGCCATAGTTTGTTTCATTTCATTCTTTTTTCGTGATTTAGCAGTTTCCTGACTCAGTGTGTCAATTGCCTTAGTGTATTCACCTTCTATGTAGTCAACTAAACCTTGGTAGGTGTTGTTCATAGTACCTGCTCTGACATTTCTGTTGGAGTAAACCTTAATATATGCAACCAATTTAGTATTAGACATAAGAGAATCTAAAAATTTCTTGATTTTACCTATGGCTCGGCCGCCATTTCCAATCAGTGTGTCAAGGTCATCACTTTCAGTTTTTGTAAATGTTGCTGTTCCTGATGCATCTACAAAATTAGCATCCTGAAACCAAACTTTAGAAGTCTTTCTAAGAGAGGAAACATCAGGACTAAATGATGCCGACATGGAACTCATATCTGTTCCTGTATATTTTGTATGAAACACAATACCGATGTTTGCTCTTTTAACTTCTTTAGCAGAACCAGAATTAGAAGGAATGGCATAAGTGATAGTATTGGGAGTAAAGGTGATGTGGGTTTGACCATCAATTTTTTGAGTGGAAGTTTTACCTTTTGTGAACATGACATCACCCTGAAGAATGTCTTTGATACCTAAAAGTTTTAGATTTGCTAAGGCAACTTTAAGAGTATCAGATAATCCTTTTGAGTGTCCGTGATTCGCATCGATGTCAGCATTGGTATAATTAATCTTTGGAGTCTTGTTGAAAACACTTTTTGTTCCGACAAAGAACTTCTTATTTTCTGGATTGATACCACAGAAAACAGCAGGGGCACCATCCCATTTAACAGTAACATTGAAACTAGATGATGTGTTGCCACTTAACATGTCCAAAACAGACTCAGCAAATTTTAATGCATTGATACCACCCGAAGACCCGTCATTAAATATAGAATCTTCAAGATGCTCCATGTGAAGATTCTTGGATTCGTTTAGTAAGAATGTATTGAATGATTTCATTCAAAAATGTCCGTTGATTGTGTAACTTCTTTAATCTTTTCAATCTGTGAATCACACAATGCTGTTCTATCAGGCCAAAGGATATATTCCTTCTCTGGATTCTTCTTCAAATTATACAATAATGGAAGAGTTAACAATTCAAGTTCTTGCATCTTTTCTTTGTAGACTGCATTGAGTTGACATTTTCGTTCTTCTACTTCATCAATAACTGCACGAATGCTTGCACCTTGTTCTTGAATCGAAGCGAGAAGTTCAGTATTTTCCATTGCAAGAATCTGGTCTAACTTTTCTTCAATTCGACCATCGCCCGCTGTGCTAGTTCCTTCTGAACCTGCAACACCAGATAAAATCTGGTCTAATTTTTCTTCAAGTCGTTGAATGTCAAGACCATCAGCAGGAAAATCTTGGCCTTCGGTAGTTAATTTATCAACAAGAATATTTACCTTCGCTTCAATCTTCTCAAGAGACTCTTCCATCTCTGCTGAAACCTGAGTAACAACTTGGTCGGCTACATCAACGGGGTCAACAGGTGGAGTGACATCCGTATGTTGTGCTAATTCATCTGCATCTACCGCAGTGAAACCAAAATCAAAATTATCATATTCATTTGTCATGTTTTATTCCTTTTATGTAATTTGGATTGATATTATATGACCAATTTCAAACATCCGCATGGCAGCCAATGTGCTACTACCGAATGCTTTGTTGACCATAGTAACAACCTTACCTATTGACGAGGCCAACCACCTAAGAGCAGATTTAATCATCTCAGTAAAATCTGCTATTACTTGCTTACCCCAATCAACTGCTTTCTTTCCCATACTTCTAAGACCTTTACCTAAATCTCCTAGCCAATTTTCAAGAAGTTGCTCTTCTGTATGTTCTGCTAAGTAGGTTTTAATATATCCGTCAGCATACGCTTCACCGAAATCCTCACACCATTTATTTTCTTCTTCATTGAGGTTCACGAAATCGTTTCCGAATGCTTTTTCATTACAAGAAAGAACTTCTTCTTTAAAACAAGCCTTACCGATGCTCATTCTAATGGACCCCTTCTTAACTTTACCGAAGCCGGGAATTGGGTCAATTGGTCTACCACGGTCGCCGATTCTCCAAGATATACACTTTGCTAACTTCTTTGCATATGCACCATGTGGTCCACCAATAGGGTGGTATGTGCCCGTACCCTCTGTGGTCCAAGTTAACATATCGGTTGCACTCCCAAGTGTATTACGAAACTTATGAAATCCTGTGGCCATCTCCCACATCATATATTCGTGCAATGCAGGTTCATCAAGATAGTTCATAATCTTTTCATTAATTTCTGGCATAGGCATCAACCATACCGCTTTGACTGTTTCTATCTGGGCGTCAATGATTGGATTTTTAGCATTACCAGTTACCTTTTTCTTTATGGACTCTGGTGCTGTTGCAAAGAATTGAACGAATGCAGCCTTGGGGAGATTTCCAACCTTCGAATGGTTTTCTATTGTCTTTTCTGATTTGTCATCATAGAATGTTGTTTTATTTTTAAGATAATTAAATATTGTATTATGAACTTCTTTATTATTATCATATTGGTCGTGGTTTTTTCCTTTTAACATCCATGCTTCGACAGTAGAACTTCTTAACCCTGACCTGAAATCCCCCTCCATAGAGGCAACTTCAGAAGCAATTTTTGATTGAAGTTCTGGACTAATCGCTTTCATTAAATTATCATTGCCCTTTTTAAGTTCCGCTAGTGTAATGTCACCATGAAGAACCTTTGTCATAAATTGGTCGAAGTTCGGGGCATCTAATTTTCCACCAAACTTAACTCTTGAAGATGAAAATCCTCTATTAGATAAAACCTTATACATCAAAGCACTAATTACTTCTGGATTAAAATTATCACTTGGGGTTTTTTCACATGCATAATGAAAGATGGCGGCCGCCTCTCCCGATGTTGGTGTGGCAAGTTGAGCATTCTTTTGGTTCTTTATACTGACGGCTTTACCTCCAACGATAATATCAGTCTTCAATGTATCTGATATTGCACCGTACTTCGTATAAACTGTATCCAATCCATATTTCTTGGTTGGTAGGTTTGCTTTCTCTGCTATACCTAAATTCTTTGCAAGTTTATATCCTGCTTCCATGGCCGCAAGATTAAAATTAATTTGTTTTGTTTCAATTGTGGTGCCGTTGAACGCTGCCTTTTCGTTTAATACTCTGAAGGCCTTATCGTGACCAGTTCCTTTATTTCCAACAAGAGGTTTAATGCCCCATTTGCCGTTTGCCTCTGCCCATCTTCGGGTACAACCATAACAAATGTTTGCTTCAAATTTTGTAGAATCAAACTTTCCTGTTGCAGGCATACCACCTTTTGTGTCAAGTTCAATAGCGGCCTTGGCGTGGGATTTTGCTATAACACCACCAAAGTCCCAATCAGTTTTAGTAAAATTACTCAACTTCATAGTCCATTGACTTAATGGTAATTCCCCGTTCTTTGTTTTTGTCATTAAATCATCAATGGAAACGAGTTTTCTGTTCTCTTTATATTCCAGAGGCACCAGATTAGTTCTTCCTCCATCTTCGAATCGTTTGAAAATCGAAACCAATGATGACTTGTCACCCTTCTTAAATGCATCTTTTAAATCTTGTGCAAACTCTGGATGGACTACAACATCTCCAATCTTGGTCATGAATTTTTTCGAGAAACTACCCTGTGTGGAGGATGCTGTTGCCCTAGATTTCCAATCGCCCTTTTTATTTTCAATCTTTGCAATAAAGTTTAAGAGCCTTTGCTCTTTCTCTTTTCGTTGGTCTTCGCCTTTGCTATAAGACCAATAATTAAAAGTTGAGCCGACATCAATGCTTGTTTCGGTAAGATAATGTGTTTTAAATGATTTCATAACCGTCTCTCCATTAGTTTATATAGCATTCTTCCAACCCAAATTAATAAACGAAAGGTATTATAGATGATTCCCATACCCAAAACACCAACCAAAAAATACCATATCATATCATTCGCAATTTCTCTTGGAAAATAAGGAAACATGTAATATGTATGAAAAAATCCTTGGGGAAACCAAGGATTGATTCAAATTATCTACGAGGGCATCCGCCAGGGCCACATGGTGACCGTCTTTTCTCAGGAAACATCGGAGGCGGTAAATCCGCCGGTATAATAGGGAATGGTTCTGCTTCATTCGGTATCACTGGTTGAACATTTGTTAAGTCAACATTAGCAGCCACTTCGGTTGAAGTGCTAGTTCTATAACTTGAACGCCTGCTCCGATTAGGTTTAGTTTCTTTCTTCACCACCGTCTGCGATGGTTTTGGTGTTTCTACTTTTGTTGAAGCATCCACAATAGCAACAACTGCCGTGACTCCAAGCAACAAAAACGCACATGCTTTTACATTCATTTTAAAATCCTTTCACGATTAAATAAATCATATATTTCATCAATACGGCCGGTGGGACTCGAACCCACACTGGATGGATTTTAAGTCCATTGCCTCTGCCATTGGGCTACGGCCGCTCCATACAAAACACGCCTGGCAGGACTCGAACCTGCGACTTGCGGTTTAGAAGACCACTACTCTATCCAACTGAGTTACAGGCGCCTAGATTCATCTAAGTCTTTTCCCGTTTCCTTTTTTGGAAGTTCTGGATGCAGAGTTTCCTTTTTTTCTAAAAATCTTTGAAGTTCTGGGTCTTCCTACTGAAATTCTATTTGAAATTGATGGGTCGTGTCCACTATTCTTTGCCATTACTTAATCTCCTGTGATGGGTCCCACGGTGCGGGTCCATTACCATCATGCCATTGTACATTGTTCGATTCTTCAATCCAACTGTCATCTTGTGTGTGCAGATGTGCAAATGCATCTGCTTCTTTTCTCTTATCACCGAGAGTATATTTCTTATACTCTTCATATTCAATTTGATTCCACCTACCGAAGTTGAATTGGCCGGGCAGCCCACCCCTAGATAGACCAGAATAGAAATCTTTATCGATTGCCTTTTTCATAATAGAATAAACATCATTGAATGATTTATCATCAATGGTCCAGAGCCAATATTTGAATCCGTACTCTTCTTCGACTATAATTTTGAGTGACATAAACTAACAATATCCTTCGGTATTACCCGTATATTGTAACACATATCACAGGTGAGTCAAGAAATCTTTAAGAGATTTCCAACCTTTTTTGCTATGTCGCCTGTGCGGTCTACTCTTTTGCCAGCATCTTTTACTTTAATAGCCGATGAACCACGATTGATAATGATGTGGTATTCGCCATTTGCCACGGCGCCCTTTTCTCTACTAAAAAACAAATCGGTAAATCTTTCCTTTGAACCTTTAGCACTTTTGATAATCACATCATCTGGCAAAGTTCTACTTCTGGTTCTATTTCTTTCAAGAGCAATTTCAACATCAGTGAATACAAATACCACATGGATATTTTCGGCTTTGTATCCTGCGTGAACAAGCCCCTGTGATATCTTTTTAAATTCACCGGCAAATGAGAAGGTTCTATCGTAGATAATATTTGGCAATTCTGCCCGATTTGTTTTTTGAGTTACCAGTCTCGCTCTCTTGGAACTAATCTTTGTCTTAAGGATGTACTGATGCAACTTCTGAGAACCTTCTGGACTGTTGGGGTCGATGCCCTTTAAGTCCTTGAACGCTCCTAGGCCTTGCTGTGCCGCTCTTGAAATCAACTCTTTGGTGTCGTCAGGATTGAGAACTTTATAGGAAGAGGCATCAATGAACTTTTTAATTGCTGTAGATTTGCCAGAGGCAGCACCACCAACCAAGAATATAACTTGGCCATATTTGGCAGCATTGCTTGGGGCAATCCAAACCTCTTCAATATATTCTTTAAATGATTTCATCTGCCCATTTCAACCTTTTTAACTTTACCACCATTTGCAATAACATCCTTCTTGAACCTATCAACATATTTTTTTAATGTTCTTTTATCCTTCGCAGGCTTATATTGTACAGGAGGAATCATTGATTGCC
>Ga0208013_1000398_pt1 | contig 24681 bp, 18 predicted proteins | sample 16_taG_FD_184091 | JGI IMG/M metagenome (GOLD analysis project Ga0208013, IMG submission 184091) | Marine viral communities from the Subarctic Pacific Ocean - 16_ETSP_OMZ_AT15313 metaG (SPAdes) (version 2) | ecosystem: Environmental > Aquatic > Marine > Oceanic | place: Pacific Ocean | collected...
TGTCTCTGGTAAGCTTGCTGGATACGATGACTCGGCTTCAGAGCCGACCATGAACCGCCGTGGTACGGAACCGTATGCCCGGTGGTGTGAGAGGACGGGGGAGGTAACTCCCCCTCCTACTCGATTAATGAGGCGCGGGATATCGTTAGACTGTCGCCACGCCCGAAGCGAACCGGGTATCCAGGATCCAACAACGGTAAAACGGACCGATGACGCAAGCCCCACCGGAACAGCCCACGAATACGCCAGACGGCAAGGCCGCCGTAAAAGCCATCATGGAGCAGTTGGATGCCTGCAACCAGGTGGAAGCCGCCCGTATTCACAAGTTGGTCGCCCGGAAAAAAGGGCGGCCGGGGCAAAAGGACCTGGAGAAAATGGCGCAATGGCTCGATCGGGGGCAGGCGCGTGTCACGGAACGTCAGGCAATGCATAAGCCGGCCACCTTTCCGTCATCGCTGCCAGTGTCTGAACGGGTCGATGATATCCGTGAGGCCATTGAACAGAACCAGGTGGTGATCGTTGCCGGCGAAACCGGTTCCGGTAAGACCACCCAGATCCCCAAGATCTGCATGAACAGCGGTCGGGGTATTCGCGGGCTGATCGGCCACACCCAGCCCCGCCGGATTGCCGCCCGTACCGTAGCCGGTCGTATTGCTGAAGAGCTTGGAGAGCAGACTGGCGGCCAGGTGGGGTATCAGGTACGTTTTACCGACACCACGTCCGACCAGTCGCGGGTCAAAGTCATGACCGACGGCATCCTGCTGTCGGAGGTCCAGCACGACCGGTTCCTGGACCGTTACGATACCCTGATTATTGATGAGGCCCACGAACGCAGCCTTAACATCGACTTTCTGATGGGCTACCTGCGGCAACTGTTGCCGAAACGGCCTGATCTGAAGGTCATCATCACCTCCGCCACCATCGAAGTGGAACGCTTTAGCGAGTTCTTTAGTGGCGCGCCGGTCATCGAAGTCAGCGGGCGAACCTATCCGGTAGATGTGCGTTACCGTCCTCTCACTGGCGATGAGGACGATCGGGACCAGGGTTGGACGGATGGCGTGCTGCGTGCGATGGAGGAAATCGAACAGCACGAACGTGCAGAAAAGCAGCCACCGGGCGACGTACTCGTATTCCTGCCCGGCGAGCGGGAAATTCGCAGCCTCAGCAAGGTACTGCGACACGCCGAGCTGCGCCATACCGAAGTTCTACCATTATATTCTCGGCTCAGTAACCAGGAACAGAACCGGATATTCCAGGGCCACCGGGGGCGTCGGATCGTGCTCTCCACCAACGTCGCGGAAACCTCCCTGACCGTGCCCGGCATACGCTATGTCATCGACACCGGTGTGGCCCGTATCAGCCGTTACAGCGTGCGTTCCAAAATCCAGCGCCTGCCCATTGAGCCGGTGTCCCAGGCCAGCGCCAACCAGCGTGCCGGGCGCTGTGGCCGGGTGGCTCCGGGGATTTGTTTCCGGCTTTACGACGAAACCGATTTCATCAACCGGCCCGAGTACACCGACCCGGAGATCCTGCGCACCAACCTGGCCTCGGTTATTCTGCAGATGACCACCTCGGGGCTCGGGGATATCCGCCATTTCCCGTTCCTGGAGCCACCAGACCGTCGCCTGATCAACGATGGCTACAAATTGCTCGAAGAGCTTGGAGCCGTTGATGACAAGCGCCGTCTGACAAACCTTGGCCGCACCATGGCACGCCTGCCGCTGGACCCAAGGCTGGCGCGCATGCTGGTGACCTCCTCGGAACAGGGCAGTCTGGCAGAAACGTTGGTGATCATTGCCGGCCTGAGCGTTCAGGACCCGAGAGAGCGCCCCCAGGACAAACAGCAGGCTGCCGATCAGGCCCACGCGCCGTTCAATGACAAGGAATCGGATTTCCTGACCTTGTTGAATATCTGGAATTTCTACGAGGAACAGCGCCAGGAACTGTCCCAGAATCAGCTGAAAAAGGTCTGCCAGAAGAGCTTTCTGTCGTGGATGCGGATGCGGGAGTGGCGCGACATTCACCGGCAACTGACGCTGATTTGCCGTGAGCAGAAACTGAAACTGAACAGAGATGCGGCCAGTTACGAGTCTTTGCACAAAGCCATTCTCGCGGGTTTGCTGGGCCAGGTGGCGGTGAAGCTCGAAAAGAAGCAGTATCTGGCCACCCGCAACCGCAAGGTCATGATCTTTCCGGGCTCAAAAGTGTCTAAAACCGGCCCGAAGTGGATTGTGGCGGCGGAAATTGTCGAAACCAGCCGCGTGTTTGCGCGGGTGGTGGCGAAGATTGAGCCGGAGTGGATCGAGCCCCTGGCCGGGCATGTGGTGAAGCATCACTTCTTCGAACCCCACTGGGAACAGAAACGTGCCCAGGTCATGGGGTATGAAAAGGTCAGTCTCTACGGCCTGGACATTATTGCCAAACGCCGTATTCCCTACAGTAAGGTGGACCCGGAGGAGTGTCGCAACCTGTTCATCCGCCGTGCCCTGGTGGAAGGCGACTACCAGTCGAAGGCGCCCTTTATTGCCCGTAACCGCGAGCTGTTGGACACCGTTGAAAACCTGGAGCGCAAAACGCGGCGGCGGGACCTGTTGGTTGAGGACGAAGTGCTGGTGGCGTTCTATGACCAGCGCCTGCCAGCGGACATCGTCAGCGGCCGTCATTTCGAAAGCTGGTGGAAGCAGCTGAGTGCCGACCAGCTCCGTGACATGGAATTGACGGAGGCCGATATCCTCCAGCGCCCGGTGGATGAGCAGGCGGGCTCACTGTATCCGGATTATCTGGAGTGGGAAGGGGTGAGATATCCCCTGAGTTATGAGTTCGAACCCACCAGCGAGCGCGACGGCGTTACGCTCCAGGCACCGGTGATGGCCCTGAAACAGCTTCCGGCACGGCGGCTTGAATGGCTTGTGCCGGGGCTCTTGAGGGAGAAGTGCATTGCACTGGTCAAAGGCCTTCCGAAGGCGTTGAGGCGCAACTTTGTACCGGTACCGGATTTCGTGGATGCGGCCCTGGAAAATCTTCAGGCTTCAAACGAGCCATTGGCGCTGCAGCTGGGCGAACAGCTCCGGCGAATGACCGGTGTCAGGATTGACCCCGATGCCTGGCCACAGGAGGACCTGCCGAAGCATCTGCGAATGAATCTTCGGGTTGTTGATGACGCGGGCAAGCCCATCGCCGAGGGGCGGGAAACCGAAAAGCTGCAAAGCGAACTGGAAGGGCGGGCAGAGGCGGCCCTGTCATCGGCAACCCGAAGGGAGTCATCGGCCGAACCAGTAAGCAAGTCAACGGGCTGGGATTTCGGATCGCTGCCCGAATCCGTCAGGACAGAAAAAGGCGGTATGGAAGTCACCGTATACCCGGCATTGGAAGACACGGGGGATTCCGTTCGCCAGACACGGTTCCTGGACCGGCTTACGGCGGAGGACGCAACTCGCAAGGCGGTGGCGCGGCTGATCCTGATTCGGCTGGGTAATACGCTGGAGGACATGGAGCGGCGGCTACCGCACTTCAAGTCATCGGCGCTGATGTTCGCGCCGGTCGGTAAGGCCCGGGTGCTGCTGGACGACCTGTTGCTGGCCACGGCGATGCAGCATTTTGTGCCCGACGACGTGCCCCGGGACGAAAATGCGTTCGAGAACGCGTTTAACGCCGGAAGGGCAGAGTTCGTGCCGGCACTTGAGCTGGCTGACGAGCGGCTGCACCAGGCCATGACGGGCTATCATGGCGTGATGAAACAGCTCAAGGGCAAAATCAACCTGGCGCTCGCGAACAGTATGGCGGACTTGAAGTTTCAGCTGCAAAATCTTGTGTATCCGGGTTTTATTGTTGCCACGCCGCCGGAATGGTTTGCCCATTTTGGACGCTATTTCGAGGCAGCCAGCATCCGTTTTGAGAAAATGCCCAGGGAGCTCGGGCGGGAGCGGGAGTTCCTGCACACCATGGAGCCGCTCTGGTCCCGCTACGCCAGCAAACGCGATGAGCAGCAACGCCAGGGGGTAAGGGACCCGGAGCTATTGCTCTATCGCTGGATGCTTGAGGAATTTCGGGTCTCTTTCTTTGCACAACAGCTGGGCACGGCCGTGCCGGTATCGGTCAAGCGCCTGGACAGGCAGTGGGAGCAGACGCGCGTGTAAGCCGGTCACGTTTGCGGGCAAAACGTTTAGACTGTGTTAGTATTTGGGCAATATTGGTGCAGTTAGATTGTTTGTTTTTACAACTATGACGTGGGGTTAGCGTGATTAGAGCCGTTATCAGCGGGACCGGGTTGTACACACCGCCAGCAACCATTACCAACGAAGAGCTGGTGGAGGCATTCAATGCCTTCGTCGAACTTCACAACGCACGTCACGCTGACGATATTGCCAGTGGCGATCTTGAGCCCCTGCAGCCGTCTTCGTCCGCTTTTATTGAAAAAGCGTCTGGCATCAAGCGTCGCCACGTGATTGACAAGCAGGGCATACTCGACCCTGAACGGATGTGCCCGAACATACCGGACCGACCCAACGACGAAGCCTCGGTGCAATGCGAGATGGCGCTCTCAGCCTGCGAAGAGGCTCTCAAACAGGCCGGCAAGACCGCGGCCGATGTCGATGCGGTTATTGTCGCCTGCTCCAACATGCAGCGCCCGTACCCGGCTATTTCCGTTGAGGTTCAGGACGCGTTGGGCATCGTGGGTTTTGCCTACGACATGAACGTGGCGTGCAGTTCCGCGACCTTTGGGCTGCAGGCGGCGGCGAACGCCGTAGAGAATGGCACGGCCAGGGCGGTGCTGGTGGTCAGCCCGGAAATCTGCTCCGGCCACCTGAATTTCCGTGACCGGGACAGCCACTTCATTTTTGGCGATGCCTGCACCGCCATCCTGGTGGAAAGAGACGCCGACGTTGCGGAAGGGCAGGGCTTTGAGGTTCTCGGAACCAGCCTGGTGACCAAGTACTCCAATAACATTCGCAACAATTTTGGTTTCCTGAATCGGGGCGATAAAGAGGGCATTAACAAGCCGGACAAGCTGTTCGTGCAACAGGGGCGCAAGGTGTTCAAGGAAGTGTCGCCGTTGGTGGCGGAGACGATCCTCAAACAGCTGTCCAGCCTGTCGTTGTCCCCAGGTGACCTCAAGCGGCTGTGGCTGCACCAGGCCAACCTGAACATGAACCAATTGATTGCCCGCAAGGTGCTGGGGCGCGACGCAGACACGAAAGAGGCGCCGGTCATTCTGGATGAGTACGCCAACACCAGCTCCGCGGGCTCGATCATTGCGTTCCACAAACACAAGGACGACTTTGGTGCTGGTGAACTGGGCGTGATTTGTTCGTTTGGTGCAGGCTATTCCATCGGCAGCGTTGTGGTTCGCCGCCGATAGGGTATGGGGTGGCGATAGGCGGTCTTAACTGGCCGCCAACGCCCTGAGTTTGTCAGGCAGTGCCATCGACGTGCGTTTGGTGCGGTCAAACCAGACAATTTTCGCATAGCCTTCCGCGTAGAGTGTGCCGGTCTCGGTATCGGTCAGCGTATGATAGGTGTCGAGGCTGGTATTGCCGGCTTTGTCGGCGTAGGTTCTGACCTCAACCGTTGCCGGATGGGCCAGTTCCTTCAGAAAGGTTGCGCTGGTCTTTATAATGACCGGACCGTCGGGGTCATTTTCCGCGCCCAGCTCCAGGGACGCCAGCCAGGTGATGCGGGCTTCCTCGAAAAAGCGGAAATAAACCGTATTGTTGGCATGGCCGTATGCGTCCATATCTCCCCAGCGCAAAGGCATGGAGAGTGTGCTAACCAGATTCCCGGGTACTGACATCGGGGCTACTCCTGAAGCAAGGGGTTAATAATAAAAAAGCAGAGCGCCGGTATTTTCGACGAACAGCAACAGTTTTAACAACCTCAGGTCTGACGATGAGAGACTTTTTTTTCCGGCACCCAGTAATCGGCGCCCTGATTTTTATCTGCCTGTGTTCAGGCAATGCGGTCGCGCAAACCGTGCAGCCAGTCGATCCTGACATGGCAGAACGAAAGCTTGATGCCCCTCCGGGCGAGGTCGATCCCTATGAGGACTGGAACCGGAAGGTCTATAGCTTCAACGAAACCATCGATAACTGGTTCCTCCGCCCCGTTGCGAAAGGGTACCGCACCGTCATGCCAGGCTTTGCGGACCGTGCTGTTACCAATTTCTTCAACAACCTGACTGAAATACGTAATCTAGCCAACAGTATCTTCCAATTGAAGGGGGAGTCTGCCGTCGTGGCGGTGGGGAGATTCAATTACAACACGATTTTTGGTCTGGGCGGGTTGATTGATGTGGCCACCATGTTTGGTTTGCATGAGCGCCCGGAGGACTTTGGCCAGACCCTGGGTTACTGGGGCCTGGATTCTGGACCTTACCTGATGCTGCCGTTTTTGGGGCCGTCGAATCCGCGGGACTTTGGTGGGTTTGTATCCGACAACCTGTTGTTGCCCTCAGCCTGGGACCTGGCTGAAACGCCGGATGTCTATTATGCAAGGGCGCTTCAGATTGTTGACAAGCGTGCCGATCTGATCCCTGCGGAAGGGTTCATCTCAGGTGACGGCTATACGTTCGTGAGAAACGCGTACCTGCAACGGCGGGCTTACCTGATCAACGATGGCAGAACCGTAGATGATCCTTTTGCCAGCGATGACAATGAGGATTTGATGCTCGAGGATTTCTGACGCATCGAATCGGCTGGAACAACGGAGGTTTACCAGATGGTTGATGACCGCATCCGGAAATTCCGCAAAATGCTGGCGGAGGCGCCCAATTACGAAGTCTGGAAGGCCGCGGCGCTGGAGCTGGATTTCCTTGAGGGCAATGTGGAGTGGAAGGAGGAATTTGGCTCCGACCTTTACCATTACGAGCTCATCTACGACCGGCTCAGCAACCTCCGCACCTACCGGCAGCAGAATGATTTCGAGCGCCTGAAGCGCGCGCTCAGGGAAGGGCTGCACCACGACCTGGGGAACATGGGTAATACCGCCCTGTACACCCGCTCACGGGTCGGCACCAAGCATCTTATCGAGGAATACATTACCCAGGTCTGCGAGTCGCTCGATTTCCTGTGTGACACCAAAGTACCGGGATTCCCAGTGGCCGAGAAGCTGCAGTTCTTCCGCGATACCCTGACCAGTTACGGTCGCCCGGCCTTGCTGCTCAGCGGCGGTGCCACGCTGGGCATGTTCCATTTCGGCGTTATTAAGGCACTCTGGGAAAAAGGACTGCTGCCGCAGGTCATTGCCGGCTCCAGCATCGGCGCCATTATCGCTGGCATACTGGGTGTCCACAGCGATGCGGAAATACCGGACATGCTGGTGCCTGAAAACCACGACATGAGGGCCTGGAAATGGCGGGGGCTGTTCAGTGCCATCCGGGGTGACGGCCTGATGGATCAGGAGCAGTTGAAGGCGTGCCTGCGTGCCAATATCGGGGAATACACCTTTGAAGAGGCGTTCCAGAAGACCGGGCGTTCCATCAACGTCAGTGTGTCACCGGTCCAGACCCACCAGAAAGCCCGTTTGTTGTGTGGCTACACGTCACCCTATCTGTTGGTCTGGAGTGCCGTGCTGGCCAGCGCGGCAGTGCCGGGTATCTTCCCGCCGGTACCGCTGATGAAGAAGGACATTCAGGGCAACGTGCTGCCCTACATGTCGCGGCTGAAGTTCGTGGACGGGTCGGTGGTCAGCGACTTGCCCATCGAACGGCTGATGCACCTTTACGACGTGAACTTCACCATTGTCAGCCAGACCAATCCCCATGTGGTGCCTTTTCTGAACCGGCGAGGCCGGGATGAAAAGATCAATGTCGCCAATCTGCCGATGCACCTGCTGAAATCGGAAATCCAGTTCCATGGCCAGGGCCTGTTCGATTATCTGCGGAAACGCGTTCAGCCGGAAATGCTTCGGCAGGTAGCGGGCCAGATGTACACCATTATGGGGCAGCGCTATTCCGGGGATGTCACCATCTCGCCGACGTATCGTCTGCGTGACTACCGTCGCATGTTATCCAACCCCGATCCGGCATGGGTCCGGGAGATGATATTGCAGGGAGAACGTGCGACCTGGCCCAAGATTTCAATGATTCGCTCCCACGCCAGAATCTCCAAGACCCTGGAGCGATGCATTCGCCGCTTGAAATCCGAACAGCGCCGCTCCACAGCCGAACTGAGACTGGTAAGCAATGCGGATTCCGGCACTTCATGAGATGACAGCCCCGGGAGCCGGGCGGTATGATACCGCGATAGCCGGGGAGCCCGATGGCGGCTCCCGCAAGCTCCGCCTGAGCACCTGACTGGACACGCATGTACTACGATTTCTTCGGTTTTCGGGAGCCCCCGTTTTCGATAGCCCCGGACCCCCGCTATCTGTATCTGAGCGAACGCCATAAAGAAGCGCTGGCGCATCTGATGTATGGCGTACAGGGGCAGGGCGGTTTTATCGTGATCACCGGAGAGGTCGGCACGGGCAAGACCACTGTCAGCCGCTGTTTCATCGAGAATGTGCCGGATCATGTAGACATTGCACTGATCCTCAATCCCAGGTTGTCTGCCCGTGAGCTGTTGTCATCCATCTGCGATGAGCTTGAGATTGCCCATCCGGTCGGATCATCCATCAAGGAACTGGTGGGACTGATCAATGATGACCTGCTCAAGGCCCATGCAGCGGGCCGCCATAAGGTTCTGATGATTGATGAAGCCCAGAACCTGTCCGCCGAAGTGCTTGAACAGCTCCGATTGCTGACCAATCTCGAAACCGCTGAGAAAAAACTGCTGCAGATTGTGTTGCTGGGACAACCTGAACTGCAGGAGATTCTGGGGCTACCAGAGCTCCGCCAGTTAAATCAGCGGGTAACGGCCCGCTATCACCTCGACGCCCTGGGTCGAACAGAGATAGAGGCCTACCTGCGTTACCGGCTCAGCGTGGCAGGCCTCCGGGGCGAGATCTTTACCGATCGCGCGATCCGGGCTTTGTACCGTGCCAGCCATGGTGTACCGCGACTGATTAACCTGATCAGTGACCGTGCATTGCTGGGTGCCTACGCCGAAGGTGAGCACCAGATCACTGCTCCCCATATCCGTAACGCTGCCCGGGAAGTGAACGGCCAGAATCTGCCAAGGCGCGCTGGGCCGTCTCGAAAGTCCCATGCGCTGATGCTGGCTGCGGCCCTGCTGATGGCCATTATCATGACCACGTGGCTGTTCATGGGGCTTCCGGGGAGCGGTGGAACCGAGCCTGATGCTGTCGCCGAAAATCAGGGAAGGCCCCTTACTGGCGCCATCGAACGGGTCGAGCTGGATATGCCTGTTGTCGAGTTGTCGGAAAAGCTTCCCGAATCCAGTGGACAGACCAGTGACTCACGCGAGGAGGAGCCATTGCCCGCGTTCGAGTTCCCGGACCAGACCATCTCTTTGCCAGTGGCTTTTCGTGAACTGTTTGAACTATGGGGCCTGGATTACCGCGCCTCTGAAAGCCCGGTGGCGTGTGAGTTTGCCGAGGGGCAGGGACTGCGTTGCCTGCAGAACAAGGGTGCACGCCGAAGCCTGGAATTTCTGGACCGGCCGGCGATACTTCAGCTTCGCAACGGCAATGGAGACAGTCACTATGCGGTCCTGAGCGGCCTCGAGGATAATCGCGCCACTATCGAACTCCCGAGTGGTCGCCGGGAGGTTACCTTCTCCAGCCTGGAGCCCTATTGGTTTGGCGAATTTACCGTACTTTGGGAAGCGCCGGCCTACAGTTTGGGCGATGCGTCCGGTAGCGCTCAGGGTAATGAAAGGGTGGCCGAGCAGATCTGGATGGGCTCAAGAATGATGGAGCTCGCCAGCCGATACGCCGAAAACCGGCAGGAAGAGAGCCGCGTCAACCGTATGCCGATCGAAGAACAGGTCCGCTGGTACCAGCAGCAAAGAGGCCTGACGGTCGATGGCATTGCCGGTGCCATGACCATCATCCAGATGAATAACGACCTGGAATCCGCCGTGCCCCGGCTGACGCCCGGAAGGATGGTGAACTGACATGTCCTATATCCTTGATGCTCTCCGGAAATCCGAAACTGAAAGACGGCAGGGTCGGGTTCCGGACCTTGGCCAGCAGGTACAGCTGATCCACAAACCCCGGAAAAAATCGATTCCGATTCTGGTGTGGGTGGCGCTGGGCCTGGTGCTCAACGCGGCTGTATTGGCCTGGATCTTCTGGCCCCAGGGGCGTCAGGCTTCCCTGACGGACCAGGCAACCCCGTCGGCTGGCGTGGCTGCGCCTGCACCCACACCCACCGCTGAACCGGTTATAGTTGATGACAAGCCGGAACCCGCGGGCCGGGTATCGACGCCCGAACGTGTACAATCGCCGCCGACCAGTGACACGCTCGAGGGTGCTATCGAGATTCCAACACCGGGAGCGAATACCGACTCTCCAGCGGATGCGGTAGCGGAAACCGGTGACGAGAATGAGCGGGAACGACCCACGGTGATTGTGCCCACGCCGCGAACGCCAAGTGCCGTCAATCCCAGCGAGCGGGACGGTGCCACCGCACAGACGGCGCCGCACCTTGTAGAGCTTCCACTTTCCTTCCAGAAAAGGGTGCCAGACCTGATTTTTAACAGCCATATCTATGCGTCCGAGCCGTCGGCCCGCCGGGTCATGATCAATGACAACTACCTGCGCCCCGGAGAGTCGTTTTCCGGTATCACTGTCGAACGGATCACCGAGGAAGGCGTGGAGCTGAGCATGGATGGCCGTCGCTTCCGGGTGGGTGTGGTTCGCAACTGGGTGAGCCCCGACTGATGGCACTCACCGAGGACGTCAAACAACAGATTCAGCAGACCTACCGTGACGTGTTGGCCGGTAAGGACATCCGCGCCCGTTACGGCCAGCGCCTGATGATCGCCGAGATTGCCCGCTACATGGGCGAGATCACCGAGAATGACGGCCAGCGCACGTCACCAGCCGGCACCTGCGTGGTGGAGGCGGGCACAGGCACGGGCAAGACCCTGGCCTATCTGATTGCCGCCATTCCGGTGGCCCGTGCCCTTGGCAAGACACTGGTGATATCAACAGCGACCGTTGCCCTGCAGGATCAGATCGTCCACAAAGACCTTCCGGACCTGAAAAAGCACAGCAAACTGGATTTCACCTGGACCCTTGCCAAAGGTCGTGGCCGCTACTTGTGTATGTCTCGTCTCGAAGCTCGCCTGCATGACGAGGGTAACGGCGACAGCGATACCATGCCGCTGTTCCTGCTGGATGGGCCCGGCAAGGAAGAACCCGGCACCCGGGCCTATTTTGAAGACATGCTGGCCAGTTACGGGTCCCGGAAGTGGGACGGTGATCGCGACCATTGGCCGGATCAGATACCCGATGACATCTGGCGCCAGGTCACCACCGACCATCGTCAGTGTACCAATCGCCACTGTAGCTATTTCGACAGCTGTGCCTTCTTCGACGCCCGAAAAGACCTCGATGATGCCGACATCGTGGTGGCCAACCACGACCTGGTGCTGGCGGACCTTGCCCTTGGCGGTGGTGCCATTCTGCCGGAGCCGGAAAATGCATTGTTTATCTTTGATGAGGCGCATCACCTGCCGGACAAGGCACTGAATCACTTTGCGGCGTCAGTGCCGCTGAATGCCACGCGGCAATGGCTCAAGCAGCTATCCCAGGCACTGGGAAAGATGCAGCCGTTCCTCACGCCCGGCACCCAGGCCGCGAAGACCATCGACAGGATCAGTTCCGCCTCCCGTGAAGTGGATATCTGTCTGACGAAGGTGTACGACGAGGCCGAACAGAATACCGGTTGGGAGTTCAATGAGGAGCGACGCTCCGCCCAGTGGCGCTACCCGGAGGGCGAATTGCCCGAGGTGCTTGCCGGCCTGGCGGTGGAAACCCGGGTGGCGACGGCCACCCTGGTTCGCCAGCTTGGTGTAATGGTGGACGAATTACAGACGGCCTTCGATGAACGCAAGGCCAGCGATGTCGACCGCGATACTGCGGAATCCTGGTATCCGGTGATTGGATCGTTCCACAGCCGTGCTGAGGACCAACTGCGGTTGTGGGTCGCGTGGTGTGATAATCCGGGCCAACAGGCCAGTGAGCCGGCAGAAGGTGAGGAATCAGCGCCTGAGCCTAAGAAGCGGTCCGGGCCACCGGCCGCCCGTTGGTCGGTGCGACAGCGCTGGGAACACGCGGAAGACATTACGCTCTACAGTAGCCCGGTTCTGGCGGATAATCTGCTTTATTCCAGGCTCTGGTCGCGGGCCTATGGCGCTGTTTTGACCAGTGCAACCCTGACCGCCCTTGGGCGCTTTGATCGGCTCAAGGCCAGAGCAGGTTTGCCCGAAGCCAGCCGCTTCGTGGTGGTGCCCAGTTCCTTCCGCTATGGCGAAATGGCAACCGTGGAAGTACCGGCCATGACCGCCATGCCCACGGACGATAGCTTTACGGACCAGGTGGTGTCGCGGCTACCGGCCTTGTGGGCCGGGGAGAAGGCGACACTGGTACTGTTTACCTCCAGGCGCCAGATGCAGTTGGTGCGGGATGCCCTGGCGCCGGAATACCCGGATCTGATCACAACTCAGGACGATATGGCCAAGGGCGAGGTACTGCGCCGCCATTGCAGCCGTGTAGATGAGGGGCTGCCCAGTGTGTTGTTCGGTGTGGCAAGTTTTGCAGAGGGCATTGACCTGCCTGGCAAGTACCTGAGCCATGTGGTGATTACCCGACTGCCGTTTTCGGTACCGGATGATCCCATCGAAGCCAGCCTGGCGGAATGGGTGACTCACCGCGGCGGTAACCCGTTCATGGAAATAACCGTACCCGACGCCTCCATCAAACTGGTGCAGGCCGTTGGTCGCCTGCTACGGACCGAGTCGGACACCGGCCGCGTCACCATCCTTGATCGTCGCATCATCGCCCGTCGATACGGGCAGTTGTTGTTGGACGCCTTGCCGCCTTTCCGGCGAATCATAGAGCCCTAGCAAGTTCGAGTTTCGAAGGTTAGTTTGGAGGTGAGTCATCTCTCTTGATTCAACCTAGAGAAATGCAAAAGAATTCTGAACACATTTCTATTATTTCATGGCATCGTCCACAGATTTGAGCATTCTTTCGTAGCCTTCGTCTGAGCCTGCTGCGATAAATATGGAAAACTGCGAGTATGCTTCTTCTAAATCTTTATATTGCGATAACTCACCTTCTGTAAACCAATAAAATCCTGGAACTTTCTCCTCTGTACTGATTACATCTCCATTTTTCGCTCTGTCAATAATATTATGAATCGAATCCAATAATTTTTTTGCTTCTATATCTTGAGATGCGTACTTCTCTGCGGTTTTCTCTAAATTAATCGCAAGTTGCTTTAAAGTAGTCATGTCATTCTCCGGTATTATCTCTGATTAAACCCAAATCAATAGCATCTTCAAATTGGCTTCTATCAGGAACTAAAAACTGTTGTAATCCGCCTTGAGTCCTTAATTTACCATTAAGTTCAACTGTTGGTGCAATGGTGGATTCAAATACGGTTGCAGAGCCTTTAGGTTGTATTTGAAAAACTCTGTACACTTCTGCGTCACTTCCACCCGGCAAACCAAACGCATCTGATAAAGGCCTACCGCTATTCCTTGCGATTTCCAACTGTTCAGGTGTAGTAAAAAATGGGCCATAACCCGCACTATTCCTGCTCTCGGGTACAATTTTAACCAACGGTCTCGTAACTTCCCTTTTTACTGGAACACTTTTTCCTGACTGAACCTGTTCTAGAACGCGGTTAAGTATTGTCGCATTACCTGCTCCAGGATCTCCCAGTTTTGCGGACTTCAGCTGTGCTTGACCAGTTTCAGTATTGAAAATGAACTCGAGCGCTTTTTCTTTAGATACGCCCTGAGGGGAAAATCCAGCATTGAAGTTCCTTACTAAATCCTGTTCTTCTGGTGAAAGGTCATCAATTTGATCTCGAAGTGGCTTAGTCTTGTTTGTATTATATTCTGCAGGCTTCAACTTCAGACCTTCAACCCGCTTGGGAGCCGTATCCTCCAGATGGTTCTGTTTCTTCAGGTCGGTATCGCGCCAGAGCCGTCTCAGGCGCTGTTTGCGCAAGGCTTTGCCGTAGCCTTTAATGAGCTTGCCCAAGTGCCTCAAAAGGCCTGTATGACGGATCTGGCCACCTGCTGCACCGGCAGCCCCTATGCCTCCCGTGGCAACGGCGAGCAGGGCGATGAGTACCAGATCAAAGGCCACGGCACCGGCGACGTAACTGACCTCCGTGTGGTGCTGTATGCTGGCGTACTCCGCGATAAAGTCGTTGAGGCTTTCCCGGAGTATGGGGTCAGCCATCACCAGGTTGGCCAGGTCGTAGGCTTCGGCAATGTCCTTTCGTGAGAGGTCGCCGGGATCGAACCCCAGGGCCTTGACCCAACGCCGGTGGCGGGCCTCGTCATAGTTCGCCTGGAAGGACTCGTGCCAGACCGTATCGGAACTCCCCTCGCTGGCGGACCAGGCCGATTTCAGGCCATCCATTAACGTCTGGGAGGGGGAGGCCAGGTCGGCCATGCTGTCGACAAACCGTAAGAGTCCAATACCGGCATCCGCAACCCCCTGCAATATCGCGCCGGCGCTGACGGCAGAGCGTTGGTGCCAGGGCATCTGCTGGTACTCCCGGGCGAGGGCGTCGGCCTCTTTCTGTTCATGCTTTAACAATTCTTTCAGGGACGCCTGAATGCCGCGGCGCTGGTGACCGACGTCATCATCCGAGGCGTCCGAACTCAGGCGTACGGAAGCGAACCGGCCATTCAGCCCCTCAATACGGGCTTCGCCGTTTTGATCCAGGGTGCCTTCTATGCCGTCTTTGTCCGTTCCCAGGGTGAACGGGAGGCCGGCCACGCCGGTGCCGTCGGGCCATCGGTAGGCCAGGGTTACGTGGTAAGGCCCCGTTCCCGGCGCAGGACTTTCCGGTGCAAGAGGTTCTGTTGAATTGGAGGCAGGTTCTTCGGCCGGTGCCAGGGAGTCCGAACGGAGCACAGCACCACCACCCCTTGATGTTCCCGGCCACTGACGCTGGAGGCGTTGCCGGAGGGTAGCTGGCAAGTCGTTACGCAGGGTGTCCGGACTGGCTCTCGATTCACTGAACAGGGCAAAACCGGGCTCGTAGCGGCTGGACAGCACCAGATGCCCCTCTTGCAGGCCATCCAGTAAGGATTGCTTCTGGGTGTCGGTCAGGTTACTGGCTTGGGAAACGTCTGTGTCCGGAGGCAGGTCGATGTGCTGGCCCTGATAGCCACGGGTAAAGTAGTCCCGGACAATGTCTACGGCGTTCGAGGGGTGCAACAGCGTCGGCAGGATGGCCTCGGTAAAGCCATGGCCGCCCGTGACATAGAGCTGGTAGGACATTGTTCCTTCTTCCTTGTCCGGTGTTGTCCATTTTTCCTTTTACAGCGTTTGGGATGCTATTGGGACATGGGCGAGATGGCAAGTGGTGGAGACAATTGTCCGTGAATTTTATATCTGGAGTTCGGAGTAGCGAACCATAAAAAAAGAGCCAACCCATGTGGGTGGCTCTTATAGAGTGGGTCCTTATCGAACCCGGGCGTCGAAACAACGCGGAACAAGAAGTCTGAAGGCCTGAAGTTTCAGAAATCTTACCGAGGTTTCCCTCAGCGTTGGGAGCATAGTAAGGGAGGAGGGGGCGTATCCGGATCGTCCAAAGGGCGTAGTGGGCGTATAAAATTCGATAAAAGTGTGATGCGTGTCACAAATTGCGCCCGAAAGACAGCTTCCGTGAGTCAAGAGTCAGGCCAGTAGCCGAAGTTCCCTTGCTTTTGCCAACGCCTCGGTGCGGGAGCCGACCGCAAGCTTGCCGTAAAGGTTGCGAATGTGGGCTTTTACGGTGGTAGGCGCCACCCCCATCGTGTTTGCGATGTCCTTGTTGGCGAGGCCCTGATTGATGAGATCCAGCACTTCCCGTTCCCGCTGACTCAGGGGTTCGGGGAGATCTGTGTTGCCCGGGGCCGCCTGCGTATCCCTCTGCGAGTCTTCCGGCTCTGTTTCAGCGGTTTCTGCCTCTGCCAGTTCCGAGAGCATGGCTGTGACCCGGCTGTTCCAGCGGCCCGGCGCCTTGAGAACCGGGAGCGCTCTACACAGCTGGCGGATGGTAGGACTCTCCTCCGCAAGCAGGCGCATGAATCCGGCCTCTGATGCCCGCTGGACGGCCTGGGCCAGCATCTGTTCCGCTTCTTTCGTTTTACCTTCGGCGAACAGCGCCTCGCTGTAGACCAACTGGATTTCCACCAGATGGCGGTAGTGCTGATCCTGCTCTGCGCTGAGTCGGAGGGGGGCCAAAGTTGCCATGGCGTCGCCCGGGCGGCCCAGCGCCACCTGAACACGGGCGATGCTGATTTGGTTCTGTTCCCGGTTCAGCGGATTGGTGAACCGGTCAGTGCTCACCTGTTGCACCCATTTTTTCGCCAGCTCCAGATGACCAGTGGCGAGATAGCAACGAGCCAGCATGGCGGAGCAGGCTGGCGGCTCGAACAGGATGTGGTCCCGACGACGTCTTGCAACGCTGGCGGCATCTTCCAGTGCTTCCATCGCTTCCTGGTAGCGCCCTTCACTGAAGGCCAGGTGGCCACGCACGTACTGGATAACCACGTGCTGCCCCGGTTCGGTGCCATTGTTGACATGGTCCAGCAGCGGGGCCAGGTAGGAGGCGGCCAACTGGGGTTCGTTTCGCTCCCGGTAAATCTCGATCAAGGCGCTGTTTTGCCAGCAAGAAATCAACATGGGCTGGCGAGGGTCGCTGTGGTGCTGGTCGACCCATTGCCGCACACGGGTGCAGGTATCCAGGGCTTCGTCGATATCTCCGCGGTTGTATTGAATCCATGCAAGCAGGCCGCCGCTTGAGAGTACGGTACTGGGTTTGCGCTCCAGTTCCCCATAACGCACAGCGGAGGTCAGGGCGTCCTCGGCGGCCGCCAGGTCCCCCTTACCGTAGTAGTCCAGTCCGACTCCGTAATAGGTCACGGATTTCAAGGGTATGCGGGTGTGGTCAATGTCGCGCAGTACCTGCTGGGTCAGGTCGCTGGCGCTTTTATCGTCGCTTTTCGATCGCGCCAGATAAGAGCGGATCAGTGAAATCTCACTCTGCAGGCCCAGGGCGCCCTCAGCATCGGGGTGGGAATCGGCCACCTGTTGGTCGAGCATGTCTTCCAGTTCGCCCAGGAGGGGCTCCAGCACGTCTACCCGGTTGGCGAAAAACAGCGCCCACACTCTCAGCATCAACAGTTGTGGGCTGTCCTGCAGAGTGTTGGCGGGCAGGGAATCCAGCCAGCTCAGCACCGGCAGGTGAAAACCGCCGTGGATCAGGTTGTTGCCGTGTTCAGCCAGTACCTTTGCGAGCCAGGGCCAGTCCTGATGCTGGACAATCTGGGAAATGCCTTCCTGAACGTGGCCATGGACCAGCAACCAGTGGACTGCTCGCTGCCACTGCTTTTCAGTATCTTCCGGTTTGAACTGTCTCACCCGTTGTAACAGCGCGTCCCGGAACAGGTCGTGATAACGGAACCATTCATTGTGGGTATCCAGCGGAATCAGGAACAGATTTTCCCGCAGCAGTTGTTCCAGCAGGACCTGACTGTTGGTGGTGCCGCGAACGGCGTCGCAGAGTGAGGCACACAGCCGGGGACAGCAGGCGGTGTCGAGCAGGAAGTCGCGCACCGGCGCAGGTTGCTGCTCCAGCACCTCTGTCAGCACATAATCACTGATGCGGCGCTCGTCCAAATCGATGCGTTGGTGACCAGCTCCGGGTTTTTGATCGTCAATGCTGCCGCCGGACAGCGCGGACAATTGCATGGCGGCAACCCAACCCTCGGTTTTACTGCAGATCCTGCGAATTTCCTGCTCGGAGAGTTCGAGTCCCATGGTGTCGTGGAAGAAGCGCTGGCACTCTTCCTCGGAGAATGCCAGCAGGCCCGGGTGTATGTCCTCCACCCAGCGGCGCACCCGCCAGCGTGAAAGCGGCAGGGCTGGTTCGGTGCGGGATGCCAGGGTCACCAGGACCCCTGGCGGCAGGTAGTCCATGAAATATGACACCTGGCGCTGTAGTTGCGGGTCGCGGATAAAATGATAGTCGTCCAGGACCAGCGACCAGGGTGCGCCATCGGCGGCGAGAACGTTAATCAGCCCGGTAATGGGGCCTTCCAGTTCCTGGAGGCTGCAATGGCTGAGTTGTTGACGGCATTGCTCCAGACCTGCGAGGCCATTGTGTTCAAACGCCCCCACCACGTACTGCCAGAATCGGCGGGGCTCGTCATCATGCTCATCCAGGGATAGCCAGGCAACGGTAGACGGTGACTGGGAGCACCATTGGCTGACCAGTGTGGTCTTGCCAAAACCCGCTGGTGCCACCACCAGATTCAACCGCTTGGCACCGTCCGGCTGCAGCAGGGCGCTCAGGCGATCCCGTTGTACCGAACGGGGATCCGCGGTTGGTCTGAGGAATTTGGTGGTTAACAGCATCGTTTCCCTGAATGCCCGTAAATGTTTCGATAACGGATTGTGTGCTTTGTCACAGTTAAGTCAAGGGCCGCAAAACAAATGACGCTGTCGTCATGCTGCGTTCTGGCGTTTTTGGTCTAAACTGTGTTGGATGGGATTCTGTATACTCAATAAGAATGAAAAATCACGTTTTTATGCATATTCTTCTAATAAGATCAGCGTATACATGCCCGGTCTGTACCGGGCCTTATGGGGAGCGACAGGGTAGATGAAATTACAACAGTTGCGCTATATCTGGGAAGTTGCGCACCATGATCTCAACGTATCCGCCACTGCCCAGAGTCTGTTTACCTCGCAGCCGGGAATATCCAAGCAGATCCGTCTTCTGGAAGACGAACTGGGCCTGGAAGTTTTCGCGCGCAGCGGCAAACATCTCACTCGTATTACACCTGGCGGTGAAATTATTATTCGTGAGGCGGGTGAAATACTGCGCCGTGTGGAAGGCATCAAGAAAATTGCGCAGGAGTTCAGTAACCAGCGCAAGGGCGACCTGAGCATTGCCACCACCCATACCCAGGCTCGCTACGCGCTGCCGCCCATCATCCAGGGCTTTATTGAGTCCTACCCCGAGGTGTCCCTGCACATGCACCAGGGCACCCCCATGCAGATTTCAGAAATGGCCGCCAATGGCGCGGTGGATTTCGCCATTGCCACCGAGGCCATGGAGTTGTTCAACGACCTGATCATGATGCCGTGCTACAAATGGAACCGCAGCATCATTGTGCCGAAAGATCACCCTTTGGCGCAGAAATCCGAACTGACGTTGCCGGATCTTGCCGAATTTCCGCTGGTCACCTACGTGTTTGGCTTTACCGGCCGTTCGAAGCTGGACGAGGCCTTCCAGGCCCACGGGTTGACCCCGAAAGTGGTGTTTACCGCCGCTGATGCCGATGTGATCAAGACGTATGTGCGGCTGGGTCTTGGGGTTGGCATCATCGCCAGCATGGCGTTCGACGAGCAGAATGACCCCGATCTTGTCTGCCTGGACGCCAGTCAACTCTTCCGTCCGAGCGTGACCCGGATTGGCTTCCGCAAGGGGACGTTCCTGCGCGGTTATATGTACGATTTCATCCAGCGATTTGCTCCGCATCTGACCCGTGAGAGGGTGGATGAAGCGGTGACCCACCAGGGCAGCAGGACGGAGATCGAGGAACTGTTCAACGACATCGATCTGCCGACCTACTGACCTACTGACGGGCCTGGCTGGAAGGTTTATTCGCGGGCGATCAGGTTTCCGGCGTGTAAGCCACACTCCTTCTGCGTGGCTTCTTCCCACCACCAGCGGCCCTCGCGCTCGTGCTGTCCTGGCAGGATAGGGCGTGTGCAGGGTTCGCAGCCAATGCTGACAAAGCCCTTTTCGTGCAGTTTGTTGTAGGGGGCTTCCGTCATACGGATATAGTCCCAGACTTCCTTCGAGCTCCAGTTCGCCAGCGGATTAAACTTTACCAGCGTTTTCTCGTCCGTAGAGAAGGCGTCGTCAATCTGTACCACAGGCACGTCATTGCGGGTGCCGGGGCTCTGGTCCTTGCGCTGGCCGGTAATCCACGCATCAACCGTGGCCAGTTTTCGCCGTAACGGATTGACCTTGCGGATACCGCAGCATTCGCCATGGCCGTCTTCATAGAAACTGAACATGCCCTTGCGGGTGACCAGATCCTGCACTTCCGCAGCATCGGGGAACATCACCTCAATGTTAATGCCATAGTGCTCGCGGACCCGATCAATGAACTGATAGGTTTCCGGATGAAGGCGCGCCGTATCCAGGGTGAATACCTGAAGGTTGTCTGTCAGCTTATGGGCCAACTCAATCAGTGCGACGTCTTCCGCACCGCTGAAGGAAATGGCAATGTTGTCGTACTTCGCCAGAGCGGCCTTGAGGATAGCCCTGGGGCTCGCGCCTTCAAGCTCGGCCTGTAACTGTGCAATGTCCGTCATTTGAAAGGATCACCTGGAGTGTAAATGTGTGATAAATCTACCATTAACCGGCAACAGTCTGAAGGAATGGGGGAGTATATCGTTATAGCCGCACAGATGTACGATGCATTCCGCCCCGGTTTTTCTTATCATACCGCCTGATTCCAATCCCCGGCGGCCTTCGCCGGGCTGACCAGCGTTCAACTATCAGGAGACCATTGTGGAACTCGCGTGCCTTGACCTTGAAGGAGTACTGATCCCGGAAATCTGGATCGCGTTTGCGGAAAAAACCGGCATTGAGGAGCTCAAGGCGACCACCCGCGACATTCCCGATTACGACGTACTGATGCAGCAGCGCCTGAAACTGCTGGACCAGCACGGCTATGGCCTGCCGCAGATTCAGGAAGTGATCGGCGAGCTGGACCCACTGCCCGGCGCACGGGAGTTCCTGGATTGGCTGCGGGAGCGGTTCCAGGTGGTGATTCTTTCCGACACCTTCTATGAATTCGCCATGCCGCTGATGGCCAAGCTGGGCTATCCGGCACTGCTGTGCCACAAGCTGGAAGTAAACGAAGACGGCAGGATTACCGATTATCTGCTGCGCCAGCGTGACCCCAAGCGTCAGTCAGTGCGTGCCTTCCAGCTGCTGAACTACCGTGTTATTGCGGCGGGTGATTCCTACAACGACACCACCATGCTGGGCCAGGCGGAAGCGGGCATCCTGTTTCACGCGCCGAAGAACGTGATCGAGGAGTTCCCCCAGTTCCCGGCGGTACATACGTTTGAAGAGCTTAAGGGCGAGTTTCTGAAGGCCAGCGCCATCCATAACTGATAGCGCGGACAAGAGGCCGGGGCAAGCTCTTTGTCCTGGCTTTTCCTCCTTTGCAATTTGCCCTCTATAACGCTTCCAGTACGCTCATCAGCTTCTGAACCTTGTCCACGGATTCCCGGTACTCATCATCCGGGTCTGAATCCGCGACGATGCCACATCCCGCCCAGCAGTGAATCTTTCCTTCTGAATCCGTCATCAGGGTTCGGATTGCGATATTGCTCTCCAGGTTATTGGAAAAATCCCAACGGAAGACCGAGCCGCAGTAAGGCCCGCGACGATGTGGTTCCAGGTCGTCGATGATCTCCATCGCCCTGCGTTTGGGTGCACCCGTGATAGAGCCCCCGGGGAAGGCAGAGAGAAGGGCTTTTAACGGTGTGTTCTCTGGTTGCAGCCGGCCTTCCACCGTGCTGACCAGTTGATGGACGTTTTCATAGCTTTCGATACTGAAAAGCTGTGGCACCGTGACGGAAAACGGCTCGCAGAATCGCGACAGGTCGTTGCGAATCAAGTCCACGATCATCAGGTTTTCGGCCCGGTCCTTTTCAGCGGCGGCCAGGGATTCGGCGATCCGCTGGTCGTTCGCCGGCGAGTTCAGATCCCGGGGCCGGGTACCCTTGATGGGTTTGCTGATGACCCTGTTGCCATCTTCAATACTCAGGAACAGCTCTGGTGAAATGCTGAGGACCTGATAGGAACCAGCGTTGATGTACGCAGCGTGGGGGACCGGAACGGCCTGGCACAAAGCTCGGAACGCTGTGTACGGCTCGCCCTGGTAGCCGCCGGTGTACTTGTTGGACAGGTTGACCTGATAGCAGTCCCCGGCATGGATATAGCTAAGCACCCGGGATACGCCATTGCGGTAGTGTTCGGCGGGTTGGTCGGCTGTAAATCCCGGGCTGATGTGAAAAGGAGTAGGGCGCGTCGGCTTTTCGCCGGTGAGGTTCAGCACCCGTTCACGGGTTCTATCGTCACACTCGGGATGAAAATCGAGCCTGGGCGAATTGGCACCCGAAACATCCAGCGTCAGCTGCCAGAGATAAAGCCCAATATAGCCATAATCCCTCTCACTGGCCTCGCCGGAGAATCCGGGGACCGTGTGGTTGCCAGCCTCGTAAAACAGGGTGCCCATGATGCCGCCTGCCAGTTCCCGGCTCGACGCTTCAGCCAGTCCTGCCCAAGCCTGCTCCAGCACGTCCGTCAGGCGTGAGAACGATAGCGCGTCCTTGGGGACTGGCCAATGTTTCAGCGGGAACGCCGTGACAATCCGCCGTTGCCTGCCGGCGTCGGTGTAGTCGATAAACCCATGTTGGCTGCTGATCTGTGAAACGAGGCGCTCTGCCTCTTCCGCACTTAATGTTTTCACGATGTTACATACTTAACAAAATCTTGCATGGGTTCACGGTAGCCTGTGCGGCAAGTCACCTGACTTCGGGCTCGAAAAGGCTTGGGCCGGTGCATTCTAAACAATAATCCTAAGGGCAGTAACCAGTATGAAGACTTGTAACGGCATTGGTAAGCGATTTGTCTTGGCGATGATCGCCGGATGTGCGATTTCCACCGCGGCGTTGGCGCAGGATGCGATTGATCGGGAAGATCATGTGCTATCCGATGGCAAGCTGGACGACAAAGACCTGGCCGCGGTGGTTGCGGTTGCTCAGAGGCATCTCAGGGAAATGACGGACCAGGTGGTCAATCAGGCGGGCGATGAACTCGAGGAAGCTGGCATCTTTCGTCCGATGGCTTTCATGGTCATGAAGTCTGACAAGGTTCAACAAATGAGATTGGAAGAGGAAGCTGAGCAGGCCCCTGGAAATGTAAAGGTTTTAATGTATCGCGCTGGGCTAAAGGCCATTGCGCGCCGAGGTGAAATTCATGCGGCGGTCATTGCCTACCCAGGAAGCGTTGAAAAAAATGGCGAGACGATCCGAGCAATGGCTCTGGAGCATGAGCATAGGCTTGGAGTTTCTGGAATCAAGCTGATACCGGTCAGATTGGAGGATGGTGAAGCAAGTTTCGGTGAACCGATGTCTCAGGATAAGCCATTTCAGATCTTCTATGATGCAAAAAAGGAGAGTGACGAATGAGCCAAGTGCATGAATTTATAGTGAATAAGTTGCTTTTATTAAGAACTGCTTTGTTTTGTGACAATTTGTGAATGCATTCACGGAACCAGAGTGTAAAACAATCTTAAATGGAGTGGTGAGGTTGAGCCTCACAACAAAGTTAAAAAGTTCAACTGGATAACAATAAGTTCAATCAAGGAGAACAATATGAAAGGCCTGAAGAAACTTGCACTGGCAACAGCCGTTGCCGCTGCGCCCTTCGCCGCTCAAGCCGAGCTGCAGGCGATGGACGACAGCATGATGGGTAACGTCACCGGTCAGGCCGGTGTGACCATTGAGCTGGAAACTCAGGTAAACATTGGTCAGTTTACCTACACGGACGAAGGTACATTCGCCGTAAAGGACATCGCTCTCGGTGGTGCGTTGGCCAGTAGCTCTCAGTCTGCAGCTGACTATGCCGCAGCTACCGGTGCAGGCGCTTTGCTGGACCAACTGAAAATCGACATCGACATCGCTGACGATGGCGACGCTGTCATTCACGTTGGTTCCCTGCAAACCGACGGCAGTGGTAACCCTGTACCCATCGACTGGGGTTTCACCGCTGGATCCATGGAGCTTAACGGTAACGGTGGCGAAAACACCGTTCTGGTTTCGAACATGGACGCCTGGGGTCTCCTCGGTGCTCTGGATATCCGTGTAGATACGGATAACGTTACAGACGGAGCTGGAAACGAAATGGCGGGCACCGGCACCCTTAATTTGGATGCAGCGTTCACCGTTAACGAAATGAGCTTCGATGTTGACTTCCTCGGCGTTGGTGTCCGCGGAATGACCATCAATAGCTCCGAGTCTGGCGGTGAAGTGCTTGGGGCCGCTGGTCTGGCAGCTGTATTCGCGGAAGATCCTACTGCTCCGACCGCTGAAGAGCAGCGCAAGATCGGATTGGCGCAGGCTGGATTTGCAATCATCGGCCTGGACATCTACAAGGGTGACGGTCTCGGTGCTTCCACAGCGACCAACGTACTGCGTGTAGATGTTGATGACGTCCTGATGGACATCAACGTTGCCGAAACCGTTATCGGCGGTGCAAACATCGGTACTATCGGTATCGACAACCTGCACATCAGCAACACCAAGCTGGCTGTATACGGAAAATAAGCTGATCGCATAACACCTCTGGTGTGAACGCCCCGCCCTGCGGGGCGTTTCAGATTGCTGACAAACCCTCGCCATTTTGGCGGGGGTTTGCTGTAATTGGGGTATCGACTTTTCAGAGGCTGCCCCATGCTCAAAGAGCCGTCCCCGCAACAACACGAACTCGAGATGGTCAGTCTC
>Ga0208013_1000402_pt1 | contig 24432 bp, 19 predicted proteins | sample 16_taG_FD_184091 | JGI IMG/M metagenome (GOLD analysis project Ga0208013, IMG submission 184091) | Marine viral communities from the Subarctic Pacific Ocean - 16_ETSP_OMZ_AT15313 metaG (SPAdes) (version 2) | ecosystem: Environmental > Aquatic > Marine > Oceanic | place: Pacific Ocean | collected...
GCATCTTTGGATTCAACCTGAGAGTCTACATAGGACTTATTAGCCCCATCTGTGGATGCTGTGGGAGTGGCTAAATTAACAATCTTCTGGCTCTTAGCATCGAGATCACCACTTGCGTCCAGAGTTAAGGCACTTTCGTCTGTTTCTTGAGAAACATAAAAGGACTGCCTATTAGCTGTATCTAGGTCAGCTTCTAGGAGTGTAGAGCCGTCCTTGAAGTCCACAAGAGGAGTGACCTTCTCTGTGACTCTCTGGAGGCGTACAGCAGCGGCAGCTGCAGGGATGTTTCCAGCGGTAAAGACAACACTACCCGTAGAGATGTTGTAGTGAGTGCCTTCGGTCTTAGCTACAGTGGCTACCTTCACAGTAACGTGTGTGTTACTGAGATAGGGAAAGGTTATCGAGAAGGTATCTTGTGATCCATCTCCTGTATAATCGACGTAGGTGTTAGCCATTTTGGTATCTTATGTACTTGTGGATTGATTTCAACGCAAGCCTTTAAGCTGCTCTAGGAGTCCCTCGACATCCCTGCCTCTTGCGCGGTTAAAGTTTATTTCCTCAACAAGGGAGGACTCCTTCATCAAGTCAGGGAACTCTTTCAGCATCTTCCGCTTTGCGTAAGCCCTGTACTTGGAGATGATTCTCTTGAGTGCTTTAGCTCTTGGGCTTGTAAAGTCAGCTTCAGGAGCATCTGAGAGGTTCTGGAATTGTTTGTTCTGGATAAGCCTTGTTAACTGCTGACGGAGAGTTCTTCCTCCTATCTTCACTTCTCCCTGAAGCTGCATCCAGCGGTCATAAGCTGATTGCCCCTTGTTATTTCTGAACTCTGCTAAATTGATTCCCCCTTGTATCTTATGGGAAGGCATACTAAAGGCGTGCTGGGCTTTAGCCATCTCATCCATGATGGCATCCTTCTTACGGGAGGTCATAACTACAGGACTGATGTAGTCAGGGCCGACTCTATTAGGCTGCTTTACTACTTCTCCCAAGACATTCCTACGAGGGTCAAGGTCGCCAGCTCCGGGGATTTTCTTTTTAAGGGCTTCCAACACAGTCCTAGCTTCTCTAATGGCATCATCGCCATCCATAGAACCCGCTGCTTGGCCTAGAACCGCAGGAACATAGGAAGAAATCCGTGTGCGGAGGAACGCATCTAACTTCTGTTGGGGCTGACTTGCAGCATCAACTATCTGTTGAATACCTGTCATATACGACTTCTTTAAGACATTCTGAGAGACTCCTATTAAGAGAGCAGGGACAATTGTTTGAAGTATGGTTTCATCTTCATGTTCAATGTTCCGTTGGTACTCAGCTATGTCAGCGGCCATGCCAAAGAAAGTTGCAAAGGGATCAAGCCGTTGATAACTGATATACTTATCTCCAACCTTGATACTGTAAGGTTGCCACCCTGTTTCCTGTAATATCTTCCGTTCACTTGCCCTCTCAGGCCCGTTTCCTGTGAGCTTTCCTGAAAAAGCTAACGCCGCTGCCGATGACCACAGGGCTGTCCCTGCTGCTAATCTTCCTCTAGCCGCTGCTTGAACCATTGGGTCAGCAGAACTGAACTCATCCATATAACGCTTGTGGAGGCTACGGGAGATAGGCAAGTCCATAGGGAGGGTACGTTGGCCAAAGAACTTCAGGATGTTTACAGGAGTGCTAACAAAGGGCATCACAAGACGAAATAGGGGCATCTTAGCTACTCCGTTTTGAATCCACTGACCCATCGGCCCCTCCTGTGGACGGGTAAATGTAGCCTCTTGAGCAGCTCCAAAGGCTTTATCCGATATAGCCCCCTTGGTTTTATCAAAGTTAGTGTTGAAATACTCACGCATGAACTCCCTCTGAGTAAAGGCGTCAAACTCTTGGTCAGGGTTATCCTTCATGGCTTGCTGGAGGGCTTCCCATCCATCTCTTCTGACTGCTGCTGCTGAATATCGTTCTCCTCCTTCCCTTATTACCCCTTCCATGAGATCAGAGGTCAGGGTAGCTAATTCTTCAGCAGGGATAGGAGTTTCTCCATATTTCTTTAGGAGCATATCATGGGCTTTAATGGCTGACTCTGCCTTAGCCATATAACGGAATTGCATCTGCTTGAAGAACTCATCTGCACCTGTAAGCATCTTTGTAGGGACGCGAATGATCTTCCCTGCTGTGTCAACACCTGTTCCAAAGTAGTTTCCCATCCATCCCAGTATTCCATCCTGTCCTTGGAAAGTCTCGCTGGTAATAGCATCCCCTTGAAGTTCAGCGGTAACTGCTGCTCGTTTCTGGATGAGACTATCTCCTTCTTTGAAGGCAGTTATTCCAAGAGATGCAGATTCCCTAAGCCCATCCAAGAAGAAAGTTAATCTCAGTAGATCATTCCGTGCTGTTATGTATTGAGCATTTCCTGTTTTCCAGTAGCTAAGTTGCGCTCCCAAGGCTTTCTCTAGGGGAAGATACACACTGGTTAAGGCGTTACCTATAAAGTTAACAGCAGAAGTCCTTGGCCCACTAAGGAGAGCGTTAATCCAAAGTTCATTGTGTATATCAATTAACCCTTTTCCTCCTCCCAACTTAGATAACCCAGCAACCCCATGTTTCTTGATAACTGCACTCGCTTTATCCATTGCAGTCTTAAGCTGGTCAGGGGTCATATCCTCGATAGCAAGTTTGTTAGTAAGCACCTCCTCTACCGCTTCAGTCTCCTTTAGAGCCGCTGCATCCATCCATCGGAGGTTGCCGAAATCTCTTCCTCGTTGGCTTCGTATAGCCCCAAGAGCAGTAGCAAGTACCGCTGATTGCTCCCTGTGCTGAATAAATTTAAGTCGGGCAGCATTTAAGGCTCTGGTTAGTTGACCCTCTTCGGCTGGCGTGGTTTTTTTACCTATCTGCTCTTTTAGAGTAGCGTACTCCAAAAGGTTCTCTGTCAGTTGCTTGTTGTGATTTCGGAGGGTGGCAGAAGCGGAGACAAATTTAGCATCTAGCTCATGCTGACTGGATAGCCCCTTAAATAAGTCAGAAGATTCATCAAAACCGTTCTCCTTTAACTCTGCTACGATAGCTTCCCGCTGCTTCGGTTTTAATAGGAAATCTTTCTTGGTTTTCAGTATCCCATCATAAAGACCTTCTAAAAGTGATATAGATTCTCTGGATAATTTTGAGTCATCTGTAAAGGAATTGATATTAAGCAGAACCCCATCCTCATTAAATCTAGCTAACAACTTTTCCAGAGCTTCTTCTGGAGGGTTATTGGCAATATCATCGAGCATCTGCTCTACCGAACTCTTCTCCCCTTTTTTCTTCGTAGCCAGTGTTTTTAGGATCGCAGTCGCCTTGGGAGCCTTGGGAGCTTCCGGTTCAACATCAGGAGCTTTCTCTTTCTTAGGTTTGGGAACTAACTCTTCCAGCTCTGCTTCTTTAGCAGTTTTATTCTTCTGGACTTCCTCCACTACTTTCTTCCGTTCCTTGGCAGTTCCCTCCATTACTTCTTCAGGGGAGGCTCCACTAGCCCGAAGGTCTTTACCTTTCCGAATGAAGCGTAGAGAAGCTGCAAGTAGATCAATAGTTCCCCCTAGAGCAGCTCCTTCCGCTACGTTCTTTAAGCGTCCCTCAAGTTCGCTGTCCTCCATGTCAGAAGCCAGATACTCAGTAATGGGGTTCTCCAGAGTAGGGAATTGCTGGATAAGATCAGCCAGCCGAGCTTCATGGGCATCAAACACCGCAAAGTCAGCCATAGCTCCCGCAACAGTCCATTTGCCCCAATTGGCAGCTTTACTTCCCTTTACGACACCTTCAGCTTTCTTGGCAGTTGATCCTAGTTTCCCTACCTTAGCGAGTTTCCCTGCTTTCCCTAAGATGCCTAACGCGCCTACCATGCCAGCAGCAAAGGAAGTGATACCTTCTGCTACCCCTCCTACCGTGGTCTTGGATTTGCCTAACCAAATGTTATCGGGAATATCATAATCAAATCCAAGGATGTTAGGGAGTTCCAGAATTTCTTCAGCGGCTCCTGCAACGCCTCTAACTGGAGAGACAGCCCAATCACCATACTGCTCCAAGGCAGAAAGTTCGTTATCAGGGGCGTCAGTATCAAGAGTTGGCTCATCACCTTTCTCTCCCTTGGTCATTGGGAGAGTAGCCCTACCATACAGGGTCTCATTCTCTAAAAGTTCTTCTAGTGGTACTATGGGCATAACTTATTTGCCTTGGCTTCGGAGGAGTTGTAATTGTGCTTTAACGAGTACAGCAGGCTCTATCCCCAAAGACGCTGCCATCTTCTTTATTGTTTCTTCCTGAGTATTCAGCTCAAGAAGTTGCTTAACGCTTGAGAACATTGGAGTAGTGTAGGGGTTGAATAGAGCCTCTATCTCCCCGTACTTTTTCGGGTCTAAGACTACTCCCTCCTTTAAGGTCTTTGCGATTACCTCTTCAGGGGTCACTCCTGTATGAACAAGAGCGGCTCTTAGTCTGTCTATATATACAGCACGTTCATCGAGGTCTTTGAATTTCCTGTAGTTACCGGGAGTAGCTCCTATCCCTCCGTATGGCCCGCCGTACCCCGGAACCCATACTCCTTTGGTCAAAGTCGAGGTAGCCCTACTCCTATGCTTCCGTGCCTCTTTTTCTATTAACCTCTGCTCCCCTGCTATGTCTGCTAGTCTAGCTTTAAGGATACCCGCTACAGCAGGGTTTATCTTTTTTAATTTCCCATCAACAGTCTCCCCCTTTTTTAGCCCTAAACGCCTTATTAGTTTTTGACCGTTCTCTATATTTGTGATGCTTCTCCTCTCAAGAGCTTCTGGTGTCCTTTTCGAGCGGAGAAAATTTGGCCCCAAAGGGTCTCTTTCTATTGATCCAACTCTGTTCCGCTCCCACTCCTCAAAATTATCCCTCATGGTTTTAATCACTGTGGGGGCTGACATCTCCTTAATAACAGACTTACGAGCCTCGGTTATTGCCTCATCAGTCGCAGCTCGGAGAGCGTTCTCATCCTCATTATTGGGATTCTCTTTTAGCCATTGCCTTAGATTGTCTTGAGCTTGTTTCTTGAACTTGGCTAGAAATTCAGACCTCTTGTCAGGCAACGCCTTACGTTGGGCTGGAGTCAGGTTGCTAAGACCAAGGGAGGCATCCACCCCCACAACTTCACTCTCAACCAGAGCTAGTCCTTGTTTTGCCTCAAGACCGAACTGAGGAGCTTTATCAATGACTGAAAGAGTCTGAGCTTCAGTAATCTGGTTTTTGAGCCGTATATAGGTTTGAGTTGGCAGAGAGTTCCTGTTTTCTTTTAGTTTCTCATTGGCTTCCTCTACTTTAGCGGGGTCTAGCTTGCCTATTAAGTCCTCAATGTCTTTCTGAACCATATTTGTCAACTCGACACGGACAGCACTTCTATTTTTAGATTCCAGAACTTCTGCCAACATGGTGTTCTTATTGAACAAGGCAGTGTCAAACATGGTTGGAGTTACTGTAATAGGGTTTCCTTCATCATCCTTTCTGTTAAGATCGACATCTTTACTAAGTAACTGCTGAACAAAAGCTCTCTGCTCTGCTACTCCAGCATTTGGATGGGTTAGGAGCCATCCTTGAATCTCCGCTGCTATAACTTGGGCAACTCTCGTTTGATCTTGGTTTCTATTGAGCCGTTGTTTGTGTTCCCCAGCCTCCACCATCTGCTCTAGTTGAGCTTCGGTCTCAGCATCAAGGAGGGGAACTTCTTCCCCGTTCCTATTTAGGGACATGGTTTGAAGGCGGTCTACCAGAGTCCGTGCTGCATCTACATGACCCCTTGAGAGATATTTGGAAACTGCTGTAACAGTAGCCGCAGAAGTTAGCCTCTTCACATCCAGCCCATTTCTTCGTCCTTCGGTGGCTGCAATACTTAGATCAGATTCTAAGTCCTCAAGGCTAGGAGAGTTCTCAAGAGAGGAGATGATGTTCCGCTTGAACTCTTCATCCCCTGCCTTCTTTCTATTCTCCAATAACTTAGCTTGTGCCGTGTTTATGAACTGCTGTTCGACCTTGCGAACCTCATCGGGAGCGTACAGGAACCAATCGTCTCCGAACTGATTCTTAATGCTGTAAGATTCCTCTTGAACTACCTCACGGATGTACTGGCTATTATTTACAGAGCCATCTTCCCTATACACATCTGCCGCTTCACTAAGTCTTGAATTTAATCGAGTATTGAATTCCTGAGCAATGGACTTTGCCATGCCCCTCTTTAAGTAAGCATAGAAAGCAGGAGTGGCTTCCTTGGGAACCAAGTTAGCGGTAAAAGCCTTCCGTAAATCTTCGTCTGTTCCGGTGAAGGCTATTGATCTTATATCTTGAGCTTCGGGAGTCAGTGCTTCTCCTTCGGAATCTTTTATCCATCCACCCATTGCACGGGAAGAAAGGGCTTCAGTAGCAGCTTGTTTGGCTTCTTCGTCCTGCCTAGCTGCCTTAGTCAACGCAGTATTCTTAAAGGTCTCCCCAAAATCACTAAGGCTCTTGGCTAACTTGGTAAGCTGATTCGTAGCAGGAGGTCTAGTAGCAGCTACAGGACGCTCTTGGATAAGCCCCGGAACGCTTATAGCAGGAGCGTAGCCAAGTCCTCGGTACTCTTTTCGTGCTGTGATTTTCTCTGCCATGTTACTTTTATAGTCCGAGTGAACCCATGAAACTAAAAGGCTCCCGTTCACTTATAGGCTTACTCTGGTTTTTTATCTGGTAGTCCCTCTGGGCAAAGTCGTAGGTACTCATTCCAGCCTTGCCTAGATCAATAGCCAGATTAGCAAAGCTAGGACGGCTTACAGGACGATTGACATCCGTAATCCTCATCTCACTTCCCCTGCGTCCAGATTCAATCTCCTGCTCATAAGCAGAGGCTTGCATACTCCCTTGGCGATCCAGAGACTCATAGAAATCTAATTCCCTCCGTGTGCCTTCCGCTAGGAGAGCGTCAACACTAGCTCCGCTGATCCCTGCTTCCCCTGCTGCCGTGACGTTTCTAGCGGCCATTGCACGGGCTTCTTGGGAGACTTTAGCCAGCTCTCGGCCTCTGGCTTCCTGTTCACTCTGCTGACGAAGACGGAGGTTAGTTTCAGCCTGTTGTTGGCGTTCCCTCTCCGCTGCCATGAGCTGCTGTTGGTAGGTAGTCTGAGCAGCAGCCGCTTGGCGTTGGCCTATGTAACTAGCAGCGGAACCAGCGGCAGAGAGTCCAGCCATTAATGCTACAGGATTACACATATTAGTTATTCACCTTCAGTTTACTAAATTCGTAAAAATCTTCACCATTGGCTCCAAAGCCTTCCAACTTGTTAACAAAGGTAAACCCTAGCCAACTAAGCCATTGAATATGCACACTATTCTCGCAATGCACGATATTCAAGAGCAAATCGTTTTTGTAGTGAAGCTGTTCAACCCAGTTCTTACTATGGCGACATAGGGTAAACTTAATTTCCTTTAGCAATGGGGAGCTAAGGAGTCCTATAGCTGACACGTTAGGCATCAGTTGTTTGGTTCCAAAGATAGCCACAGGATGCTCGTTCTTGGTTATCGTGAAGGATAAATCAGACTCCATGACTTGCCGTTGGAGGATTACAGTCATAGATGCGTCAGGGCCAAACAAAGCTCTCATCTCATTAACATCCTCCACCCTTAGCTCCTTAGCCAAAGACAAGGCATCAGCTTGGACAGCAGGGCGAACTGCTACTCCAGAGCTGTATCTAGCTGGCTCAGGTTTACTAATTGTATCGGCGGTTACGGACTGCATAAATAGCTTCGAATTCCATAGAGACAAGCGATGAGGGAAATGGCGAGTCGTTAAGGATAGATATGACGACCTGATCGTTTTTCGAATACACGGGGAACCGAAAAATCCCATCTTGTATAGAATCCGTCTGAGAGCCCAATACGGCAGTTCCGGTTCCGATGGATCGTCCATTGTAGACATAGCTGTATTTATCCCTGTTGGATGGCGTAACTTCCACTCGGAAGTATCGACTATCGTTATAGACGAGAACCCCGTTCCTTATCTGGAAGCGTCCTTGGGCTACCATGACTTGACCACGGCCACTAGCACTCCCAGTACGGAGTTGTGGTCTGGAGATGTCATAGGTCATGGTGTAAGCAACTCCAGCAAAGATTGGCTGGTTGGTATAGTTCCCATTCACAACCACAGATGTCCCTGACTTACTATCAACATCAAGGATGACTCCCTCTGGCAGCTTCCGTTCAACTGAACCTTGGGGGTTATTACCTACAACATTAAGGTTGCTTCCTGCATCGGGGTGAGGTCTGGAGACAATCGAAATCGTATCATTGTCCACATTGTAGGGCATAGTGAACGTAGTCTTATCGGTAGAGGAGCTGTAAGAACCTCCAGTGATAGCTTCTCTCCGGTCTAAGAGCGTCACATACTCACTACTGGTGTCCTTCTGTCCTGCTTCCATATCTATGGATTCCAGAAACACACCTTCGTCCCGTTTGATTGTGACATACAAGGTTGCGTCAATAAAATCTGTATTGAGGACAGTGGAACCCGTGCCAAAGTCAAACTTGAACCAAGCTGATTGGAGTTTATCCGACCCGCTAAAGAAATACTTATAGACATATACACCATTGGTGAACCCGTCAGCCTGACAGACCAACACTTGTTCATTATCAGCGGCAGTGATCTTTGTTATGTTTCCCTTTAGATACTTGGGAACCTGAGCTGTTACGTCAGCCCCATCAAAGAATTGAGTGTCGGGGTTGATAAAGTATTCCTGAACCCCTGAATACTGGTTTCGATCAAAGGCAAAGTAGAGGTTACGTCCAACAGGCACAGGCTCACATAGGTTGGACACGGTGTAAGCAGTAGACTGCTGGATGCTTACTGTTTTTGGAGTCAGGAGGTCAGCAGCTTGGAGAGTGAACTGTGTCTGGTTAGCAAAGAGAACAAGGCGGTCATAGAAGGGTATGGCAGAGAATAGGATGCTCACCTTGGTGGAGCTGGTTCCTATATCAATCATATCACTATCAAGGAGCTGAGTAACCGTAGTCCTCCAGAAATTGAAATACTCGGAAGCCTCAGAGAAGATGATGTTCTCATCAGCCACATAACCAAGACGGTTCTTGAAGAAGAACACATCCTTGATCTTCTTGGTAACAAAGGAAGCCACGGGGTTCGTATCGTCATCCCCTACAAGCCTTTCAGCCCATGTAGCCTTGCTGAAGGTAAAGGTTCCATCAGCCTCTCTGACTAACTGGTGAGGCATGGTAGTGGCATCATACTCCTTATCTATCCCCGGAGCAGGAGCTTCACTCCATTTTCCTGAGCCACCAGTTCCATCATCAGCCACAAACTTAACCCAGTATTCATCCCCCTCCTCTTCGGGCGTGCCTTCTATTTTGATTAGGTAGTCATCTGGCCCTTCCACGGGTAGATCAACAAAGTTCTGAACAGTTCCCGTGCAGTTTTTGATAAAGTCTCCAGCCTTAGAATCCTCCACATCACAGGTGAAGGAAGATGAATCGTTCTTGACGATATGTAGGGTAGCTCCGTACTGCGTTACGGTGTATGTGCCTGAACCAATAGCGGTCGCAAGCTGCGTAGCGATATAAGACGGCTGGATTTCAGATATGGTATCAGAGGAACTGCTGTGCGAGTAAGTAGTGCCTCCTAAAGTAATTTTGTAGTCTACTGAGTAATCCCCCTGAGAGATGAACACCATAGCCTCTTCAACTGCTGCTGGGGTCTGTCCTGAGCCAGCGGCTACTGTTTTCGTCTTGTTAAGGACAAAGGTATAATCAGCAACAGTGAGACATTTAAGGTCTGTGGAGGGGGAAGAGGTTGTGATATAGCCTACCCCATCTGGAGTAGCGACAGTCTTTTCTGTGCCATCAATATCAAACACCTTGACGGTATTATTCTGGAATACCACCACATACCGCTCGGAGCTATCACGATTGATAGTGTGGACTTTGGTATCAGCCACACTCCCGTTGATTAACTTGGCTATGTGCTTGAGGGGAGGACGTTTGATTAACCCCTCAACAAGAGAAGAGTAGCCATTGACTTGTTCTTCTGCCTGAGAGCCATAACGGAGTCCATCGGCTTGCTGACTAACCCCACTAACAAGGTTAGGTATTGAGGTGGAAATTAATGACATAACTACCGCGCAATAACATTATAGGAGTCCAAATTATCAAAGATGGTGTAGTCAGCGGTATCGTCATCAAAGTCCTTCAGGGCAGCTTGAGCTGTAGCTTCATCTGCTGCTAGAATCCTTAGCATCTCAGGGGAGCCTACGACTCGATCTTGGAAGATACGGGAACTTCTGGTTGTGATATAGTACCGAGCTGGTTGTGGGAGATCAGTAAACGTAAGGAGGAACATGATTTCCCCCTTTAAGTCCTGCTCAAAAATGAATGTGTGGTTCTTCCGGTCATATAACTTGGAACCCCGCTGAACCACATCAATACTAGGGTAGTCTTGGTTCTTCACATCAAACCGGACACAGGTAGACGGTAATTCCAGTTCATTTGCTCCGGTTCTTGTGAGGGTGTAGTCCGGTTCTGTATTGAAATGCCAGCCTCTACTCTGCACATCCCTGTTTACTTCGTCCAAGATTTGCTTGGCGATACGGGCTTCTGCGTTGGTAGTGGTATCTAACTGGTTAACCGGAGCTTCACCGATGGCGGAGAGCATAGTGTTCACCGCTTCTAATTCGGTAGATAAAGTCAAGCTCATCGTTATGAAACCTACAATAAAGAACGGAGGTTGCAAGCCAGTTTATAGAATAAAGGGGAAGGAATGGATGAGGAACCCATAATGAACCCTTAGTCTATACAATGGACTTACAGCAACCTCCGTATGATTTAGGCTGTGGTTATTTCAACAGCAGCTTCAGGACGAAGGATGCCGTGACCCATAGCGTAGCGAGCTACGAACAGGGAACCTTGGAACTCAATCTTCCGCTCACTTTCGAGCTTCAGGTCAAGCAGCTTCACCGTACCGATAGCCGACTTCTGCCAGCATAGGATTTTGGTGTCACTGAAGTCGCCATGATAGGTGTTATCAGTAGAAACGCCTGTCTCAGCAGAAGCAATGTTCGTGCTTGGGACGTTGTTACTTGCGATAACCCGCATACCAGCGACTTTCACTACGTTACCTTCAACATAGCTACCCACAGCGTTGGCGTTACCAACAGCAGCGAGGTGCTGAACAAGGAGGTAGTATTCGGCTGGTTTCATCACGCAGAAACGATCATGCTGAGGAACATTCTTCTCATCGAGAGACTGGGCAGCATCATAGATCGCATCAGCAATCTCAGTGCCAGTATCCAGACCAGAAGCACCCTTAGCCAACACAGTGCCGCCATTACCACCAGTGATGGTAGTGGAGCCACGGGCTGCTAGAGCGAGTACCTGAGCAATCGTCTTGTCGAACTTGAGAGCCAACGCACGACCCAGCTCAGTCGTATAGATAGAGCGTACATCGTAGTGATTCATCGCTTCATCAAGCTGATAAATCATGGTGTTGGCAGTTAGCATCGAGTCGATAGCGATTACCTTCTCAGCGTGTTTAATCTGACTCAGGTAGCTATTACCACTGTCGAGAATATTCTCTCCAGCGACATGGTAAGCTGCCGAGGCGATTCCAGTTACGGGGAACTGAGCTGATTTGCCTTGTGAAATAGTCCGAACCGTATGAAGCGGCTTAAATACGTTATTAGTTTCAAACGTAGTTAGCACCTCACCAGCGAACTGTTTCAGGAACAAAGCGTCATAATCAGTCCCAGTATTATTAACAAGGCCAAGCCTTGAGGGAGTAGTTGCACTCATTTATTAACCTTTTTTCAGTTATTATATTGATGTCTCCAAACGTCAGTGCTTGGAAACGCTGGTTTGCACTGGCTATGTCGTCCACATCGCTAACGCCATACGAAGATTGTCTCCCGTAGGAGGTCTAAGGGCATTCAAACAATCGGTTTCGATATTTGCCTGAACAAATCTTAACTAGAAGTAAGTTAAGAAAGGGGAAACTGTCAAGGGGGAAACTCTACCGTTGAGATTCTAAGCGTCTCTCAAGCTCGTTAATGTAGAAGCCAAGCTCTTTAACTAAAGCAGTAGACTCAGGGTTCTCTGTTATCTGCTCCATCCCTGTCGGATGTTTTTCCGCTATCTCCTGAAACCCGTTCAGCTTCACGGTCATTCCGCAACCTACGCTCGCGAGCAGCGTCAATAGCACTAAGAACTTTTTGATTTTTTTCTTCAGCACGGGAGTTCGCCATCTGTGCAGTTTGAATATCCCCTAACCGCTCTATAGCTTCCAGAATCTTTGGCAGACTTTGGACGGCTTTAAGAGCGGTCAGGAGTTCTGCAATCACTTTTTAGCTGCGTATTCTTTCATGGCATCAACAATCCCCTGACCTCCGATATAAGCAGGGACGATAATAATCACCGCGCCTACTATTTGCTCGGTCAAGTTAGGTGACAGGTTTAGCCATTCAGTGGCAGCAACGGTCAAAAGACCACCAATAGCCATCCACAGTTTTCTGGATTTTAGTTTTTCTTTCATAATAATAGATTCCTTAAAGAATATCACTTACTGCCAGACGCTTCTGGACATCATCACGAAAAGCTGCGTCCTCCTTATAACGAGGATCACTCATCAACTCGATAAGCTCACCGTTGGAACGGATGGCTTTACCTTTGCCTCCACCCTTGGCATCCCCTGTGAGGAGATTAGGGGTAGAATTAGCCGCTTGGAAGCGAGCTTGGAGACCCATAACAGCTAGCTCTGCTGCACCTCCATCACCACCATCCATAGTCTTGTTGTAAGATTGAAGTTCAACCTCACTGAGGTTATCCCTAGCCCACTCTGTCATTTCAGCGTAGGCTTCCTGTCCTCCTACCTTGGATAAAATCTCATTCTCCTGAACAGAGCCAACCCTACCAAGGGCTTCCTGTCCTGCCATGTAACTCTCTACCAACTCCCGTGGGTAGCCCATTTCATTCAATTTATTGAAGCTATCCTCTGTAAGCTCGCCTTTTTCAGCGTACTCTTTAGTAAAAGGTTCAATCTTGGTCTGCCATTCGTCTACCTTGGTTGGCTCCTGCTCCCCTTCTTCAGATTCAGCAGCAGTCTCCTCCTCCTCCTCCTTGGGTTGCCCTAGCTTCCCTTCAAGTTCCTTGTAGGCACTGGCTAAGTCCTCTGCCGACTGGAACTTCTCAGGTAGCCACTCAGGACGATCAGCTTCTTCTTGGGGTTGGTTAGTTGTTTCCACAGAGGAAGCATTCTCTGGGTCTGCCATAGGCTGATTAGGTGCTTCCGAACCAGTGATTTCTGGTTGTACTTCGACAATATCACTCATTGTTTTCCTTCTTCTTAGTTAACCTCAAGCCCTAAATTAGGCTTCAGGAGGGGGTTCTTCGACGGGTATATCACCAGCTTGTTGAGCCATGCCTACATCCGTCATTGATTTGATTGCTGAGGGGCCGAGCTTCTCGGTCATCTGAGCCATCATCTGCTGTTGCTGTGCCTGTTGAGCCTCTGCTTGGACATCCTCATCGGAACGAATAAGTCCCTCAGTATCAATACCAAGTGAAGTAGCTCTACGGTTCAGGTAATCAGATACATTGACGTATTGCTGAATTGCCTCCGGGCCAAAGATTTGACCGACACCAGCCACGAACATATCCAATTTATTCAGATCATTACCACGACCAAGGGCTTCAACACCTGTGACGATCATGGGTTTAACAAGCTCACCCTTGGGCAGCTTGGGTAGCCTCTTCTCACTAGCCATGCGATCCATGATTCTAGTGACCAGAGGTAATTGAAATTCTTGAGAGAGGATAGAGTAGGCTCCACCCAAGGCTGACTCTAGCTCTTGAGCCATATAGCGAATCTCTTCAGCCGTCACTCTCTCTGCGTCCCTTTGGACTGCTGTATTAAGCAGGAAGGCATAGGCAAGCCGTTGCTCGATAGAGGCTGCTACCTCCTTGGCTACTCTGAGGTCTGCAAACTTCTCCAGTTGTAGAACCGAGACATCATTAGCTCTGCCCGAAACAAAAGCTCCGCTTGGACTCTCCGCAAGGTTTTTGGCCTTAGTGGTTCCATTAGGATCAACCAGAATCTTAATGTTGGACGAGGCAGCGGCTAGTTTCACAATAGCCTGAGTGAGAGCTTCAAGGCTCTTTAGATCACCAAGGTATTCCTCTACTAACCCTCTGCCGTAGTCCTCACCGTCCACCCGACTGTACCTGAGAGGAATATATGGAGAATCTTCCTCTTTAAAATAACCATCAGTGCCGGGAACTTCATTCCCTTCTACCTCCTGCCAGACGTAATAACGCCCGTCATCTTGCCTACAGATAGCAGTGAATAACTCAACCGATGGTTCGTTAGCCCCTGTCTGTCTCTTCAAGGCTTCCTCGTTGAGTGCCCCACGGACTGCTTCAGGTAGAGCAGCGGGAGCTATGGACTCCTTGGTGACTATGTGGAGAACATTGCCAAACGGATCACGCTTAACGATGTAGTTCTCCAGTTGAAAGACTCGGATGCCCCCTTTCTTTGGAGTGAAAATCAGAACATTACCAGCAACAATGAGGTGCTTCAGAGCTTCAAAGACAGGAACACGGAGAGCCGAGGTTTCCACCTCAGACATTACGGTTCTCTCGATCTCGGAGAGTGCCTTCTCCAGCTCTGTCTTGGATTCATCGTCCCCGCCCATCTCTCGGAGCTTGTACTTATCAACACTAAGCCTGAAAAACGGTGCATTAGGTGGGAATAATGCCAATAACAATTTTGAGGAGAGGTTATTCACCCCTCTAGCTCCTATACCTTGATAAGGAGTTTCATACTTGGTGGCATAGGAATGTCCCTCTGGAGGGATAAGAGTAGGAATAGTTAGCTCTGAGCAGTCTCTAGCTCTTTCAAGATAGGTCTGCCTTAGAGTCTCGCACTCACTATAGAGTGCCTTGGCGGTCTTGCCGTAATACATATTAAACTGGGATATTCAATCCCCCCTCTCCTGAGCTTGACGGGGAAGCCAAGTTAATACGGAGAGATGAGCGGCCCCTTCGACGGCTTTTAGTTCCGCTTCCTGTACGAGAGGATACTGAAGGATTCTTAACCTTCTTAGCCACAGACGTAGGAGACGGTGGAGGTGGGGGCGGAGGTGGAGGAGGTGGAGGAGGTTTTGGAGCGGAGAAACACATAATTCAATTTATTCAGGAGTTAAGACAGATTTAGTTTGTTCGTCAAACTTTTCTTTCAGTAATTCAACAACTTGCCTCCTTCCTACAGCTATCCAAATCTCACGTTCAGAGTCCTCAACCCTTGGACACCTGTTGGGAAATCTGGATTCAAGCTCCTTTAGGAGAGTCTTGGTTACTCTAGGAAAGGGTTCTTCTTTTTCTGCGAATATCATTTAATTCCTTTGGTAGATCATCCTGTTCAATCCTGTGCTGAGTCTCCAACATAGCCATGATGTTCCAAGCGGCAGCTACGTCATGCCTCTCATCATTCTCGCCAGCCATGTGCTTAAACAGATGGCGGAGGGCAGAATCCACATAGCGGGAGATAGGTTGTCCTTTCTGCCAGTTATTTTCTCCGTACTTACTGGCTCCTTCTTCGAACTGTCTAGCCACCAGAAAGATGGCATGGGGAGGTAGGAGGTCATAACGCCCCTTACCCTCTCTGGTGTCCCGTACACTTCCGGTGTTGAACTCCTGTCTCTTTCCAGAATCCTTTAACACTACGTTGTCGCTCATTAGGGTCTCCATAGTCTAACGTTGTTCGTCTCTTTGTCGTACTCTCCATCACGGAGAATCCGAGCCATCCTAGCTTGGGTAAGAGCTACATCCTCACCAAGTCCCGCCTTTTCATAAGCAGCTAAGACGGCTCCCCAATAATCCTCTACTCCGTCCAAGATTTTCTCGGCTTTCTTAGGGCCGACTCCGGGGCATCCGGGGTAGTTGTCAGTAGAGTCTCCGGTCAAGGTCTGGGTGAAGAAGTTATAGTCAGCTTCCTCTTCAGTCACCTCACGAACTCCATCCTTGTGGTTCCAATTGAAATGCTTTCCGGGGATAGTATCGAAGTCCTTATCAATACTAACGGCTATACAGTCATCACCATACTCACCACTGGTAAGCGCAATCCCGATAGCATCATCAGCTTCCAGCCGTGGAAGGATACGAGCATCATACTCCTCTATTAGCCACTCACGGATCGCCTTTAGAATGATGGGCTTTCGCTTGTCCTTCCGGTTAGCCTTATAGCTTTCTTCCAAGTCCTTTCGGAAATTAGACGCACAGGACAAATATAGAATCATTTCATCAGCTTCATTTTCCTCCATTAGCCACTCAAGCCAATCCTTGATCCTCTGCTTACACTCCTTGGCATCTGCGTGGAGTGTCCATATATCATCTCCCCAATGGATGGGGGTTTCAACTTGAGCAGCGTGCTGGTACGCAACGATGTCTCCGTCAATTAGCAATGTTCTTTTCATAAAATATAACTTTTTTGAGAGCCTTGAGCTGTGCAGCTATCTCAGCCTTCTCGGATTTATCTACTGTCTCTAAAAATTGTAGACCTAGTTTAACTTGGGTTTTCTTTTCCATCGAATAGGGGAGGATTCCCTTTAAGAACTCCCCCGCATGTTTCCCGTTTATATTCCATCGGTATGCTCTACGGTATGCTCCAGAAGCCTCTGCTTTTACTGCAAATCTCCCGCCAAAGCTCTCCGCTAACCATTTCAAGGTAGCGGGGTAGCAGGAGGCAATCTCAATTCTAAGGGTGTACTGGTCGATTCGGATGCACCCTTCTCCGTCTACATAGCCAGCGGCGTATGCCCAAGTTTCCTTCGTGATCTTTCCCATATATTATTAATGTGTTTCAGCCCAATTGTTTCCAATCTTATATTCACCATCCAATGAACACCTAAAATTGAAGCTCCTTCCTGCTTCGTTGATTGCCTTAACCGCCAGTTGCCCCACGGTTTCAGCCAAGTCCTCTCTTACTTCCAATTGCATCTCATCGTGAATATGACCCACAAGTGCATATTCTTTACCAAAAGTCCACCCTTTTAGATGGAGGTGCTTCTCCAAAAGAACTGTAGCTTGCTTCATAATCAATGCCCCTGAACTCTGAAGAAGAGTGTTTAGGGCAGCATGAGGAGACCGGATAGGCAGATGCCTACCATCAAGACCTACCAGATACTCCTTGGAAGTCACTGCCTCCATGACCGCCGCCCGTAGCTTTTTAAGGGCAGGAGTCTTATTGAGGAACTCTTTCTTAATCTTCTTCCCCTCCTTCTGACCCTTCCCGATAATCTTGCCGATCTTCTCGTCTCCTGCCCCATATAGGAATGCATAGATAAACGTCTTGGCATTGTCCCTCGTTGGTAAACCCGCTGCCGTCTGGTTCGCAGTGTGGATGTCTTGTTCAAGTAGGACTTTGGCATACTGCCCACCATCGAATCTCGCCATGAAGTGAGCCAAGCAACGAAGCTCCAATCCGCTCGCATCAGCTCCAACAAGTTTTCTTCCTTTTGGTACTTTGAATAATTCACGACACTCCTTTCCATACGGTGATCCAGCATTGGGAACCTGTGCCAGATTTGGTTTACTGTGAGTACAACGTCCCGTCACCGCACCGTTAGTTGTTACCCGTCCATGCAGACGCCCATCTGCCTTGACTAACTTGAGCCATGCCTCTTTTCCCTCTGCGAGTTGTCCAAGGCGTTTCTGTATCATAAGATACTCAAGGAGTGGCCCAGCCTCCTTGAATCCCATCTTGTCAAGCTCCCGTAGTACAGGTTCGTCCACCTTTGGCTTGCCATCGGGAGTGAATGCTGAAGGCTTCCACCCTCTCTTCATAAACCTCTTGGCAATCTGGTCTCTACTTCCGGGGTTGAAGGGAACCTTCTTTTTGATCGGTTCTCCCTTCTCAATCATACTAAGAGCTACCTTCTGGGTAGTCTTGTTGTCCTTAGCCCACTGCTTCGCTACCACTATAGCTTCAGCCTTGGTCAGGAATACCTCCGTCCCAAAGTTCCACTTGGTTTTCTTCATGGTCTCCACTTCAGGCTGGAACACCTTCTGAAGCCTGTCCTCAATCTCAGCTCTCTTGGTAGTGAGCAGTGCTACCAGTTCCATCGCCTTATCCTCATCCAACATGAAGCCATGCTTCTCCTGCTGGTTGATGATGTTGGCGAACTTATGTTCCAGAGTGATAGCTGGCTCTGCATATTCCTTATCAGCTATAGCTTGATAGAGCTTCTCTGTTACCGCCACATCCTGAACACAGTAGTCCTCCATCTCCTGTGACCAATGCTCAAAGTCATTGTTCTCCTTGAAGTCTCCCTTGAGCATTCCTATCCGGTATCCCCACGCCTTTAGACTATGGGAACCTATGAGGTTCTTAGGAAACTCTGGACGATCATTAATCAGTCCAAAGTCCTTCTCCCTGAGATCAGGCCAAATAAGTCTGGTTAGGAGTAGGGTGTCCAGAACTTTCCCCTTGGGATACCAAGAGGGGTAGAGCTTCTGTAATACAGGAATGTCGAAGCCAACAATGTTGTGACCTATTATGGTACTCGCGTTGTGAAGGAGACAGAGAGCTTCCTGTATCCCCCTCCCCTCTGGCTGAGAGTTGAACTGGTACTTGGTTCCCGTTTCAATGTCGGTAATACAAATACAATGTACCTTTCTAGTTTTATCGAGGAGACCGTCAGACTCCAAATCAAATATGAGAGTGGTCATTCCCCAAAGTCCATCTCAAGTTGAATTGGTAGGTCTAGTTCCTCCACGAAGGGGAATTCCAGTTGAGTGTAGTGTTCGTTATTCATGTATGTGTATCCTTAGTTAGTTGTGAACTCTTCAGGTAGAATAGGCTCAGGGAACCCGATCTCCTTCATTCGTCCGGTGTCATGGTCGTACTCTAGGCGAGCGCATAGTCCTGTCTCCCCGCTCCATCGGTTTTTCACGATGCGAACTTGGGTTCTATTACTTTCATCAGTGTCTTGCTGATTTCTTTCCAGCCCCAGAACGATGTCTGAAAGCTGACCAATCCCACGGCTACCCCGAAGGGAAGCTAGGGAAATCTGTCCACCCTCTTCAAAGGGCTTACCATCGGAGGTCTTTAGGTGGCTAACGAGAACCAAGCCTATCTTTAGTTCCTCCACCAGTGAGCGGAGTTTGGTCATGGTCACATCTATGAGCCGTCTCTCGTCTCCTCCTTCTAGCCCACTAACCACGATGGAAAGGTGATCCAGAAATATCCATTGGCAACCGCACCCTCGTACCATATATCGTATGCGGTTCAGGAGGTTGTCCGAGTCCACCGATCCAAAGTGGTCGTAGGTAAAAAATCTTCCAGTGCCGACTGAGCGTTCAAAGGCTCCCTTTAAATCATCTTCAGGAATCTCTTCCTTGCTGATGTGGATAGGCTTGGATAACTCAATCCCAACAATAGCCAGAGCGGTTCTTCGTACACTTTCCTCAAGTGCTATGTAACCTACGGTTTGATCTTGGGTCATTAGCCAGTGGCATAACTCTCGACAGAACTGACTCTTGCCGATCCCTGAGCCAGCCGTGATTGTCACCAGTTCGCCTTTGCGTAAGCCGTGGGTCATGTTGGTGATCCCAGCAAAGGGATACTCAACAGCTTCCTCATCCTCCAGCTCTGTGATGTAATCCCAAAGCTCGCTTCCTCCAACGATGCCGTCAGGTCGGTACTCCTTGGCATCCCACATAGCCTTGACCAACTCAGCGGAGCGATTGGCTACCACCATTTCATTGGCGTCCTTCAGAGGAAGGGAAGCAATCTTGGACTTACCGGGAGAGAGAAGGGCAGCACATTCCTTGGCAGCAGCTCTCCCCGGATCATCTTGGTCGAACATGAATACCACCGTCTCAAACTTCTCAAGATAGTTAATGTTCTTGGCGATAGACTTAGCTGCTCCTTGTGCCCCATTGGGAACCGATACCACAGGCCACTTGAGCTGTTGGGTTTGGGATACCGACATAGCATCTATCTCTCCCTCAGTGACCACCAGCATCTTGCCTCCATCACTCCAGAGGTGCTGACCAAAGAGGCCCATGTTGTTCCCGTCTCCAAGGATCATAAAGTCCTTGTTAGGGAACCTAAGTTTCTGAGCAATGATGGCCCCCTCGTTATCCTTATAGGTAGCAACCTGAACAGGCTTGCCGTTGTAGACCCCCTTGCGGTAGTCCCACTTTGAACAGGTGTCCCTGTGAATCTTTCGTTTGTTTAGGTCGTCTATTTCGCCGCTGATAAATGTTTGCATAGTGTGTGTTGTCTTGGGTTGAGGAGTTACCTCCCCGTCTGTGTGTTCATAGCCTTGGCATACAAAGCAAAAACCGTGTCCGTCTGAGTACCTCGCAAGGCCATCGCTGCTCCCGCAGCTCGGACACGGCTCATGGCCGATGAAATCTGATCCTTGGTTTGTCATAGGGTGAGCCATGTGTCTGGAATTCTCTTTTCTGCCCACATGAATCCATTCTTATCCGCCCAATCTCCATAGGAGGTCTTACTTCCCTTGGTGATCTTGATGTTGGCGTTCTGAAATAGAAATCGAATGTCCATGTCGGGGTTAGCCTCGCGAACGCGAAGCATCTTGGTTCTGTCTGATGATTTGAACCACCCCTTTACTTCTAACACCATGCCACTGGGCAGGATGAAGTCGGGGGTGTATGTGCATTTTCTTGTGTATCCTAATCGTAGGGTTTCGTATTCAAACCGCACCCCAGCGTCGATTAACTGGGATGCGATTTGTTGCTCCAATTTGGAGCGGTAGCGGGACTGCTTCACTTAGATTTTAGAAGTCGTTGTCAGCAGCCGCGAATACCTCCTCTGGGAAGCTCTCGCCTCCGTTCACCTTCTCCTCTTCCTGAGCGGTGAAAGGGTTAGCCCCTCCTCCGTCTCCGCTACTCAGTTCAATAATCTGAGCGGCTATTGGATGGAGTGTCAGTCCGAATCCGATAGAGGTGTTGTATGGGTGAACCTCAAAGTTAACCTTGAGCTTACTCCCTCCTCCTATCAGTGACTCAGTATCGACCTGAGCTTGTGAGTTATAAATCATAGGACGCTTTTCAAAGGCCAGTTCATTCTGCCTATTGAAATACTTATGATTCATGTTGAACTTCACATAGAAGTTTCCGGTCTCCTTATCATCCTTATCGACCTCCTTACCCCACTTGGCGTGAGGGGAAATCTTTTTGATTTTCTTACCGTGCTTCTGTTCCTCTTTTACTTTTTCGCTCTTAAAAGCCTTCTCCAACTCCGCAAGAAAAGGCTCGGCCTCTTCAGGGGTATAGACAAGGGTGACACTGAACTGACCTTCTTGGGTTTTGAACTTGAAGTCGGCTTCGTTCAGTTTGGGATACTTCGCGATACCTGTAGGCGAAGTCATTCGTACATATTTACTCATAGTTTCCTTATTGGTTGGGAGGAAAGAAAAAGAAGCAGCTCCTCATTTCCTCGGTTTCCTTCTACCCAAAAAGGTAGTTGGCTTCCTTAACTCTGGCAATTTCAAAATCCCCAAAGTTAAGAATTTTCTTGTTAGATTCCAAAGACTTACCGGAGAGCTTCTCCATTTGCCCTTGGAAATTATCTAGCTGACACGGGGTAAAGACTTCCACAAAGGAAGCCTTGGTTGCCCTGAGCAGCTCATCAATGTTCCCGGCGTGTGAGCCGAAACAATCGTGGATGGTTACTACATCAAAATCTGTCTTGTTCACCGTCTTGTGCATAACTGAAGCGTCAATGCTGTGAACAAAGTTAGGAGCTACAGCTTGCTTATGCCGTCTCTTATTGATCGAGTCAGCGATACGCTCACGCAGCACCACATACCGGAACTCTCCAGCTATGGTCGTCTTAACACTTCTCTTGTTCTCCAACATATAACCTTGGTGGACTAGGAACCCACACGGGCTGACCCAAGCTACAGGCTTGTCTACCTTCAGGACTTCTGAAGCAGTATCCTGAAGCCATGTCATAGTCTCAGCAGCCCTTGGACAAATACGGTCTATGGCAGTTATTAACCTCTTGGCTAACCACATGGTAGACTTACGGACTGCCTGTTCATCCCATATCAAGTCTTTGTCATTACATATAGCCATCGCTGCGTCCTCGATCTGGTTAGCGAATCCGTAGGTAGTTGCACCATAGGGGAGGGTCATCACAGGTTGCTTAACCAGTGAGCGGGTAATCCCAAAGTTCAACCAATCAGCAGCGTACAGCTCAGGGCGATCCTTCAGGATTCTCTCCAGCTCCCCCACTACCCTCATATAGATGTCTTGGGGTTCATCACTGGGAGAGCAATTGGTGGCTATGGCTCCCTGCTCATCTCTCATCAGTAGCGAAAGAATCTGGAGTCCATTACTGCTGGCATCGAGGAGGATGGGGAGACGGCTCTGGAAGGCGTTGCCCTTATGACTGTACTCCTCGTACTCCATGCAAGCTCTAAGGAACATCCAAGGCTCATCAGCCTCAGACCACCAACGGTTGCTATAGGGGTCTTTGGCACACTCCAGAATCCTCTGGCGATTCTCCTCTACCCAAGCGATGCGGAGTTTGAAGGGGAGCTTGTCCTCTCCAAAACAATTAGCCACATGAACACGGAGCCAGTCAGCTCCATTCTCTCCCAAGGGTTTAGCCTCGGAGAACTCTAGGAGTGATCTGGCATACCCGTTGCCTTGGGGGTTGAGGAAGGTGGGCACATAGTAAGCCCTTCCCCTGAAGTCACATTGCACAGGGAAGAAAAGAGGCTGACCTCTGAACGTGTCAGCAGTGTGGATGATCTTGGCTATGGCGATTCGGTTGGTCTTTTGGCAGACGTTCCAATGGTAGACCTGAGTAGCCTTCCGACAATAAGCCCTGACCGAATCCAGATTCTCCTCAATGTCATGAGGCTTAGAAGGCAGGGGCTTAGTCCGGTTCATGGGGATTCCCCCCTTATCATCCAGACCATTATCCCAGAAATGCCTCATCACCCTGTAGATTCGGTCATTGATCTGCCACGACACTGACTGAAGCCGATTCACAGAAGAATAGACCTCTGGCATGGGGAAGCTCTCCAGCTCTTTTCTCAAGTGAGGGTTATTCGACTTAACGATAGCCAGAGGTCTCTTAAAGTCAGCCGTGTATCCCCCCGATGTTGGGGTAGTCCAAGGTTGGGGCTGGACTGCCATCGGGAGGTACACTGGCCTCAAGGCTTCATGGGTTGCCTCGAAATCCTTTAGCCACTCCATGCAATCCTCGGTAGGGATAACGTAGGTCATGGCTTTCTTCGCCTTCAGGTAACGCTTAGAGAACTCAATCAGTCCTGTGCGTTCCTTGAAAATCTCTAGGCAAGCTAGGCCAACATGGAGCCGTTCACTGGGGAGCCAAGACTCCCATCCATCCTTACCATGCCTATTGAGTGTCCCATTGGTAGCCGAGAGCCTGAAGTAATGGCCCTTCTTCCTCTCCATGTAGGTGGTCAGGTTATTATAGTAGAGAGGATCAGCCTTCTTCAGATTCGATAGCCTAGCCTCGTCCTCCAACCAGTGACCAATCTTTACTCCGACTGAACTAAGGGTTCTCTCGGAGCTAATGGCGTCTAGGATTACTCTGCATACCAGAGCTGATGCTTGGTGAGGAGCGAAGAGACTCAGGTGCTTGACTGAGGTATGACGTACTCCCGGCTTGGTCAGGGCATCCTCTACCCACTCCTCGATTCCTGTGGCTACCTCATGGATTGAGTTAGCTAGGAGTTTCCTTGCTGGGCCATTCCAAGTCTCAGTGGACTTTCGGATGCCAAGTGTGCGGAGAGTCCTATCTCTCTTGATAGCCCTTGTGACCATCTGTTCGTCTAATGTGTTCTGCGCGATCATGTGTGTCTGTGCCTCCCTCGATACCACAACAGCTATGGGAGACCCTATAGCATACACTGGTGGATATAAATAAGAGGTTTCTTTGCGTTGTCATTAGTTGGACTGTTTCCATTAGTGGATGGGGTTATGCAGGGATTTTAAGTCCCTTGTGTTTACCAAATTTCACCACGCCCGCAATAGGTTAGCTGATTTGTGTGTCGCATTACTCCCCTGTTTAACTCCACTGATACCACAAGTAAACCGTGTGGTAGATTCTAGTGGACTTAGTTTCTTGCCAGTTCCCTTCTGACCTTAACCCAATACTTGACGGTTGCGGTTTTCTTATGACCCGTTGGGCCTCCATTCCACATCCGAGCTGCGTCCTCAAAGGTAGGCTTACGGCCTAGTCTCTTAGGCGTACAGTAGATAGCCAGATACTCACGGCAGATAGTCTTGGACTTCTCCCGATCATAGCAGTCCTTGGGGAACTGGAACTCAGGTAGTCGCTTACCCCTGCGTCTCTGGTTAACGTCCATCACCACAGCCTTGCCTATCTGTAGGCATCCGTGGGACTTCCCTTTATCTCCACAGGCA
>Ga0208013_1000404_pt1 | contig 24346 bp, 37 predicted proteins | sample 16_taG_FD_184091 | JGI IMG/M metagenome (GOLD analysis project Ga0208013, IMG submission 184091) | Marine viral communities from the Subarctic Pacific Ocean - 16_ETSP_OMZ_AT15313 metaG (SPAdes) (version 2) | ecosystem: Environmental > Aquatic > Marine > Oceanic | place: Pacific Ocean | collected...
CCATATGGAAGACCTTTAAATAAAGATGAAATAGAATTTGTAAAAGAAAATATAAAAAAACTACAAGAATATGGGCAAAAGAAAAAGAAAAAGAAATGAGTAAGGAAAAAACTAAAGTAGATTTTCACGCAATTAGACCTTTTGGTCCTACAATATTACAGGGAAAACTACCGGATCAGTTAATTAAAATACTTGATGATAGAGCAACAGAGTTGTTTGATGATGAAAAATTATCAAAAGAATATGATCATTCAATGAATTTAGCGGGTAATGTCAAACAAGAAGTTCGTTATCCTACTGAAGATTTAGGGGGTAAAGAATTCAAACCTTTAATAGATGCTATAGGTCAAATTGTTAAACAATATATATCTATACCTCCAGCTAGTGATACCATATCACCTGCATTTGTAGGTTCAATGGTTATTGAATCTATGTGGGCCGTGAGCCAATGGTCGGGAGACTTTAATCCTTTTCATATACACCAAGGAGAATTATCAGGTGTAATTTATTTACGGGTACCACCTAGTTTAAAAGAAGAATATAAAAAAGAAGATCACTATCCTTGTGTAGGAGATATAATTTGGCATTGTGGTCAAGCTGCAACTTTTAGCGGACACAAACATCAAGCAACCCCTGAAGTTGGAGCAATTTATCTTTTTCCTTCTTGGTTATCACATGGTGTTTATCCATTTAGAACACAAAACGAAGAAAGAAGATCGGTGTCTTTTAATTTACATTTAAAGAAAAAAGAACCTATTAATGATTGACATTGATAAAGTTCCAATGGTCCGTGTGACGTGGCTCGATGCCCGTGATACAGAAACCGGGTGGCTTGACATAAAAGAAATTATTAATGCACCGTTGGCCGTGTGCCAAGAAGTAGGTTGGATGATTACTAATAATGATGAAAGAATAGTTATTATGAGATCTTACAGTAAAGACAAAGACGATGTATCTGGAGGAGGTGCTATTGCCATACCTAAAGGATGGATAACAAAAATAGAATATTTAGAGGTAAGTTATGCAAGAAATAATTCTTAAAAAATTAAGTGTTATAAAGACAAGTGTTAACATTGAATTATTAAATATAATTAATCAATATGTAAAAGAACACGGGGACAAATTTAAAAGTAGAAAATGGAATTGTAATTCTGCAACATCTCATAATTTATGTCATAATATATTACATGATGTTATTGAGTTTAAAAATGTTAGAGAAGCCATACACGAACAATTAGCTATTTATTTTGAGGCAGTTCAAAAAAGAAGCATTCCGTTTTTAATAAATGAATCTTGGATAAACATAATTGATAAATGGGGGTATCAAGAATTTCATGAACATAGTCCTGCTTTTGTTGCAGGAGTTTTATACATATCCGAACAAAACTCAGACATAGAATTTGCTACTTTTCCTAGTAGTAGTAAAACATTAATTACTCCTAAAAAAGGAGATTTATTATTTTTTGAGGGCAATGTTTTTCATAGAGTTATTGACTCAGATAAAAAACGAATTTCTTTAGCTTTTAATATTCATGCACCATAATAAAAATACAAAATCAGATTTACAATCTTTCGGTGATAGCTCTAATAGATTTACATTAAACATATTTTATAAAGATGTCACATAAGATCTTCATAGGTACCCCTTGTTACGGAGGTATGCTTACAGCAGATTATTTTAAAAGTTGTTTGCAACTTATTGCTTTAGCCGCTCAAAAAAAAATAGAAATACAAATTGGTACAATCGGTAATGAATCATTAATAACACGAGCTCGTAATACTTTAGTTCAATTATTTATGGATGAAAAAAAATATACTCATCTTTTATTTATTGATGCTGATATTGCTTTTAATCCTGAATCAGTTTTTCGCATGTTAGATTTAGATAAAGATGTAATAACAGGTGTTTATCCTCGTAAACTAATTGATTGGACAAAAGTTAAAAGAAGAGTGATTGAAAACCCTAATATAAAAGAAGATGAATTGCACGCAGCTTCTTTGCAATATAATTTAAATGTTAAAGATCCTAATAATGTTAAAGTTGAAAAAGGATTTATTGAAGTATTAGACGGTGCAACAGGTTTTATGTTAATAAAAAGACAAGTGTTTGAGAAAATGGCTAAGGCCTATCCTGATTTAAAATTTAAATCTGACCAACATTTAAATCAACCACATGATACAGAATTTAATTATCATGATACATCTGATTGGAACTACGCATTTTTTGATACTATGGTGGAACCAGAAACTAAAAGATATTTATCTGAAGATTATTCTTTTTGCCGTTTATGGCAGAAAATAGGTGGTAAAATATATGCGGATATTCTTAGCGGTATGACTCACTTTGGTAATTACCCTTTCAAAGGTAATGTAGCCACTCAATTCTTGCCACAAAACAATAAATAATTTAGTATACTCCAACATGAAATTGACTGATTTAAAGTTCCAACCTGGTATAGATAAACAAGATACTGCTTATTCAGCAGGAGACCAACGTAAATATGTTGACTCTGATTTTGTACGTTTTCACTACGGAAAACCTGAGAGATGGGGTGGCTGGGGATATTTACCTAGCCCTAATAAAACTATTGTGGGCGTGGTCCGTGATACACATTCTTGGCTAGGTTTAGATGGAACCAAATATTTAGCTTTAGGAACAGATAGAAAATTATATCTTTTTACAGGTGGTGGTTTTACTGATATTACTCCTATTAGAGAAACAGCTTCTTTAACAAATCCTTTTACAACAAATGGCACTACTACAGTAACTGTTACAGATGCAGCTCATGGCGCTGCTGAAGGTGATTTTGTAACCTTTGATTCTTTTTCAGCTATTGATGGTTTAGATATGAATCAAGAGTTTGAAATTACAACGTATGTAGATGCTAGTACATATAAAGTTACTCATACTAGCACAGCTTCTGGATCAACTTCAGGAGGTGGAGGAACAGGAAATGCTAATTATCAAATAACTACAGGACCTGCTACTTCTACTTTTGGATATGGTTGGGGAACTCTAACATGGAATTTAAGCACTTGGAACACTCCTAGATCAAGTTCAAGTCTTGTATTGTCAGCACGTCAATGGTCTTTAGATAATTTTGGAGAAGATTTAATTGCTACTGCTTTAAATGGTGGTACTTTTATTTGGGACACATCAAGTGGATTAGGAACTAGAGCAACAGCTTTATCCAATGCACCAACAGCTTCTAGATTTAGTTTGGTTTCTACAGATACTAGACACTTATTAATTTTTGGAACAGAAACAACAATTGGAAATACTGGAACTCAAGATGATTTGTTTTTTAGATTTTCTGATAGAGAAAATGCTACTGATTATACTCCTGTAGCTACTAATGAAGCAGGTTCCCTTCGTATTTCTGATGGTTCTAGAATAATAGGTGCTGTAAAATCTGCGGGTCAGATACTTGTTTGGACCGATACATCTTTACAAGGTATTCAATTTGTTGGCACTCCATTTACTTTTGGAATGAGACAACTTGGTGCTAACTGTGGATTAATAGCACAGCATGCGGCAATAGAAGTAAATGGAAAAGCGTATTGGATGTCGGATGATTCCTTTTATTTGTATGATGGTGTTGTTAAAAAAATGCCTTGTTCTGTGCAAGATTATGTATTTGATGATCTTAGTTATACAAACAGAAATGATATTGCCGTTGGGTTAAACACAGCGTTTAACGAAATTATTTGGTACTACCCTTCAGCAAATGCTACACAAATAGATAGAGGCGTTGTTTACAATTATTTAGAAAATACTTGGTATACATTAACTTTAGATAGAACAACTTGGCTTGGTGCTTATGTATATGAATTACCAATAGCCACAGAATATAGCACAAGTGTAACAGCAAATGTATCTACTATATTAGGTTTGACCGCAGGAGCTTCGTATGTTTATGAACATGAGACAGGTAATAATCAAGCTAATGGTGCAGCAATTACAGCTTTCTTAACTACAGGTTCAGTAGAAATAGGAGATGGGGACGAGTTAATGTCAGTTAGTAAATTAGTTCCTGACTTTGATAATTTATCAAACACCTTAACAGCTACCTTAACTTTAAATCAATATCCACAATCCACTAATAGTGTTTCTACTTCAGGAACTATCTCTAGCACAACACAGAAAATTAATGTAAGAGGGAGAGGCAGGGCAGTAAAAATTAAATATGAAACTAACACAATTAATGACACAGCTTGGAGACTTGGATCAACAAAGTTACAACTTAGACAAGACGGAAGAAGATAATGGCTAAAATTACAATAACAAGATTACCAAACGCAACATCAGAGTATAGTGCTACTCAGTTTGACCAAATGATAAATTTGTTAGATCAAATTATTTTTTTGCTTAACACAAACTATCAAAGCGAATTAAAATCAGAGGCGGAGGCGGAGGCTTTTTTCTTTGGCTAATGTATTTAAAAGCGCAATGTTGGATGTCACCACGACAGACCTAACAATTTTAATTACCGTGCCAACAGCTGATCCTGGTGCTTCTCCTTCCGTGCCCCCTACTACAGCATTAGTGAAATCTATTTTGGTTTGTAATGATTCAGCTAATACCACTCTTCTTGATATAGAAGTCTTGAGATCATCAGCGACGTTTGAAGTATTTAAAGAAAAAAGTGTTGCTACAAAAACAACAACAGAATTATTAGAACAACCATTAGTTTTACAAGAAAGTGATGTTATGAAAGTCCAAGCAAATGCAGCTAATCAAGTACATATTACTGCAAGTTATATGGAGATTACGAAAGGACAACTTTGATTAATCTTCATTCTTTATTTATAACTCCAGTTTTTTCTCTTCAACTTAAAGATTATGAACATCTTAGCGATGCTATATACCAATTAAAAGAAAAAGATCAAAAAGGAATGCCTCGATCAAATATAGGCGGATGGCATAGTAATGATGAAATACATGAAATAAAAAAATTTAAACCTTTAGTTAATGATATTCTTAAATACGCTAAAGATTGTTTTAATCACATGGATGTAAAAGATAATTATGTTCCTGAAGTGACTGGAATGTGGGGCATGATAAATCCACCAAGATCTAGAAATAATGTTCATACTCATCCCTATAACTATCTATCTGGTGTATTTTATTTAAAGGCACCTAAAAAAAGTGGCAGTATTGTGTTTCTAGAGCCTAAACCACAGTCAGAGGTACTATCACCCCCAAAAACAGATAAAGCTTCTATACACCTCGCTCATAGCGTACAATGGGAACCTGTTGAAAATTCCTTGATTTTTTTTCCTTCATGGTTACAACATGAAGTACAAACAAATAATTCTGATAAAGATAGAGTTATTATTAGTTTTAACATAAATTGGAGAGACAAAGATGCCGATAGTTGAACCCGCTGAATTACTAGGACACATTACAACAAGTGATGGAAGAAGAATTCCTCACTATAAAGTAAAAACTGAAACAACGATTACTCACGTTGATACAGGTGTTGAATATGAATCAGAAAATGCAGCTCAAGCTGATGTTGATAATCCAGGGACATCTACAACTGCTGAAAAGATTAGAAGAGATGTAAAAGTATTTGCTCCTTCTTTAGAAGATATGCTAGGTGAAACACCTGAATAATTAAGCACTACAAGCTTCACAATCAATTTCTGAAGAATTGCCGTTTAACATAACTTGTTCATCTGAAGTATTATGACAAGCACATCCTTGAAGATGTCTTGCAAAAGCATCACTTAATCTTTCTTTCTCTCTTTCTAATTGTAATAAACGTTCATGATATCTGCTCACCTTATCTACAAGGGTAGCTATAGCCTTCAATACTTCTTGATTTTCCATAATTTCTCCTGATTTTTTAATTTTGGGTGAGATCTAATTTAAACATGTGTACAGAATATATCAAGCAATCTTTTTAAAATTGTTTTCTTGACAGCGAATTCATGCTATGAAAGAGGCAGAAAAAGAATGCAATTAGTTAATAATTATTTCATTATAGAAAATGCTGTTCCAGACAGATTTTGTAATTATATTCTTGAATATGGAAAAAACTTAAAAGAAAAAGTAGCCACTATTGCAGGTGCTGATGAAAAACAAAAAGAAGAATTAGAAAAAACAAGAAAATCGAACGTTGTTTGGTTAACTGAAAAATGGTTATATAGAGAAATACAACCATTAGTTCATGAAGCTAATGCACAAGCAGGTTGGAATTTTCAATGGGATAATACAGAGTCATGTCAATTTACAAAGTATGAAGGTTCAAAGAAACAATTTTATCATTGGCACACAGATTCTGGTGCAGACGTTCTTGATAATCTACCTATGAGAAAAATTTCTGCTACTTTAATTTTGGTAGACAGAGAAAATTATAAAGGCGGTGATTTTGAAATATGCATTCCACATCCTGAAAAATCAAAAATTATTACTATTGAACTTCGTAAAAGAGGCACAATGATATTTTTTCCTTCTTTTGTTTGGCACAGAGTTACTCCTGTTACTGAGGGAACAAGATGCTCATTAGTTTGTTGGAATACAGGGAAAAAATTTATATAACAATTTTAAGGAGATAAAATGAGTTTTCAAAAAAATAAATATGAAATAGTTAAAAAAGCAATTACTAAAGAATTAACTAGTTTTTGTTATGCTTATTTTTTAAACAAAAGAAAAGTTGCAGATTATTTATTTAATTCAAAATATATTTCACGTTTTGATCCTACTTGGGGAACGTGGGCCGATGAACAAATACCAAACACATACTCTCACTATGCTGATTTAGTTATGGAAACTTTATTAGAAAGAGTTCTTCCAAAAATGATACAAACAACAAAACTTAATCTTATTCCTACTTATAGTTATGCTCGAATATATAAATATGGTGATATTTTACATCGACATAAAGATAGACCATCGTGTGAAATATCATGCACTCTTAATTTAGGCGGAGATGAATGGCCTATATATTTAGATCCTACTGGAGAATTTGGTAATAAAGGTAAAAAGGTTATTCTTAAACAAGGAGATATGTTAGCTTATAGTGGATGTGATTTAGAACATTGGAGAGAAACTTTTAAAGGTCAAGATTGTTGTCAAGTTTTTTTACATTATAATAATACTGAAGGTGATTTTGAACAAAAAAACATTTATGATAATAGACCTTTTTTAGGTCTACCAGGAGACTTTAAAAATAATGGATAATTTACAAGAAAAATTTAATTTTTTAAAATCAAGAAAATATGAAAAGTCTAATCACCCTGGGGTAGAAGTTTTTTATGATAAACAAACTTTTTTAAAAATAAATAAAAAAACAAAAATTACTTTAACACCAGGAAATGTTTTATTTATAATAAAAAAAGCAATTGGTTTAAAAGAAGGGGCTTTAAAAATTTTAGAAGAAGCTGAATTACATAATGAAACAAATCAAAATATGTATTGTGTTTTAACAAATTGTTTATTTTCAGAAGAATATACGAACAATAAAATTTTTATAAAAACAGGTAATAGTGAAAGGGCTTTAATATGAAAGTAATTGATAATTTTTTACCAAATGACATACATCAACAATTCGTTGATTTATTAATGTCAAACGATTTTCCATATTATTTTATTGACGGTGTAGCTAACATAAATGGAACGGAAGATGATTTTATATTTTTTCACAATCTTTACGGCAATCCACATAATTTTAATCATTCTGGTGGAGAGATTGTTAGTAGATATTTTAATATGATAGCAATGCCATTATTAGGTAGATTAAATTTTAACAATTTATTAAGAGCAAGAGTAAATTTGTATACAAGAAAACACGAAGGGGTAATTAGTGATTTTCATCAAGATTTAGAGGAAAGACATACTGTTGCTTTATACAATATAAATTCTAATAACGGAGTAACTGTATTTAAAACAGGAGAAAAACTTCCTTCGGTTGCAAATCAAATGATTATTTTTGATGGTAAATTAGATCATGCAGTAATACCTCAAACAGATACGAAGTTAAGAGTAAACATTAATTTAAATATTTTATGAAAGTAATTAATAATTTTTTACCTGATGAAATACATCAACAGTTTGTTGATTTGTTAATGTCAAATGATTTTCCATATTTTTACATAGATGGTTTATCTCACACAGACGGAACTGAGGATGATTTTCACTTTCTTCATAATCTTTACGGCAATCCACACAATTTTGATCATTCAGGGGGAGAGATTGTTAGTAGATATTTTAATCGTTTAATCATGCCTATATTAGGAAGACTTCCTCTTACTTTTAATAATTTATTAAGAGCAAGAGTAAATTTATTAACAAGAGCCAAGAACCCAATAATAAGTAATTTTCATAGAGATTTAGAAGATAAACATACAGTTGCATTATATTATTTAAATTCAAACAATGGTGAAACTGTTTTTAAAACAGGCGAAAAAGTTCCTTCAGTTGCAAATCAAATGCTTATTTTTGATGGTCATATGGACCATGCTGTTATTCCACAAACAGATGAAAAAGTAAGGGTTAATATTAATTTAAATTTATCATGAAAGTAATTGATAATTTTTTACCTAATGAAATACACCAACAGTTTGTTGATTTGTTAATGTCAAATGATTTTCCATATTATTATATTGATGGAAATAATTTTTTATTAACTAATACAGATAATAAAGCTGAAGATGATTTTTTATTTTTTCATAACCTCTATGGTAATCCACACAATTTTAATCATACAGGAGGAGAAATAATAAGTAAGTATTTTAATATGTTAGTAATGCCTTTATTAGGTAAATTAAATTTTAACAATCTACTAAGAGCAAGAATAAATTTATACACAAGAAAACATGAGGCAATTATGAGTAATATGCACAGAGATATAGAAGAAGAACATACCGTTGCTTTGTATTATTTAAATTCTAATAACGGAGTAACTGTATTTAGAGAAGGTAAAAGAGTACCCTCAGTGGCAAACCAAATGCTTATTTTTGATGGTAAATTATACCATGCTGTTATTCCACAGACAGATAAAAAAATAAGAATAAACATAAACCTAAATTTATCATGAAGAAGAAAACGCAATACAAAATATTTGACAATTTTTTAGATCAAAAAACTTTTTTGATGATTCAAGAATTAGTAATGTCTCCCGAACTACCTTTTTTTTATAATGCTATTTTAAATTATGAACAAGGAGACGATTATGAAAAGCATAAATATGATTATTATTTTACGCACCTTGCATATAAAAACGACAGAGATAATTTAGTAAAAGGGGGGAGACAAAGTGTTTATTTAGAAAATTTTATGCCAATAGTAGAGAAGCTTAGTGTTTCTTCTTTATTAAGAATTAAAGTTAATTTTTATCCACGAACAGAAGAAATGAAAATACATGCTGCTCATACAGACTACCCTTTTGATCACAACGGTGCACTATTTTATATTAACACTTGTGATGGTTATACGGTGTTAGAAGACGGAACAAAAATTGAAAGCATTGCAAACAGAGTTTTGGTTTTTAATGGTGGTTCTCTACATTCATCAACTTCTTGCACAAATGCACAAGGTAGATTTAATGTTAATTTTAATTACTTTTAATTATTCTCCAGGATAAGCATTTTGCCAACGCATAGATAAACCAACAAAAGGTTTTTTATTTTTATTTTGTGTAATGCTATGACGTAAGTAAGAAGGAAACATAACAAATCTTCCTTTTTTAAAAGTAACTGCGTATCTTCTTTTTTTATGTCTTCCATATTCATGTTCAAATATTATTTCACATGGTTTATCTCCGGGATCTAAACAAAAAACTAAAGACATGTCAGGAGACTCTTCATAATCCCAATCATTAATATGATGATGTGATCCAATACTTTCATTATGATTTAAATAAATACCATACAAAGAATTTATCTTTATAGGTTGCTCACATTCATAACGATAGTTATCTCTTATATAGTCAACCAACCAAGTTATGTGTTGTAAAGCATCTAATTTGTAATAATTATTATCAGAGTACCAATGTTCAGGTCTAACTCTTAGATTTTGTTTTTTACTTTTTTTAACATGATTACACATCATATCATTGTCTATTAAAAGTTTTTTTGAAAGTTGATGAACAATTACAAATTCCTCTGAAAGAACTTTCTTATCAAATAATTTGTATGTAGAAAAATTTAAATGTTTATCCACGAAGAATTACTAGCATCCCATTTAACTTGAGTGCTGTTATCATCTGGATCAACACTTAACCATCTTGTATTAGTTTCATCCCATTGTATAACATAAGGCAAATCACCTTTTAATGTTACTGATGGGAAAGCCACGGGGGGATCATACAAGCAAGTTGTGTTATTTAATGTCCATGATGAAAAAGGTTGAGGTTCTACAAAAGCGTCTTTTCCTGAATCATATATCCAACCTATACCAGGAAAATTTTTTCTATATGCTTTTGATTGGTCACTTGCTGCATTTGTAAAATTACCATCGCTATCAACGTCATACTTTACCCCTGCATGTGTGCTTCGTGAACATTTTTTCCAATTTGTCCATCCATGCACATCTGTTAAAAAAGCAACTCCAGTTGCTTCATCTTCAACATTAGAATCATTTGTTGTATCTGCGTCAGCAACAACTGAAACGCTGAGAACTACATTAGAATCATTTAATTTTGCAAAGTGTGCCATTATTGAAACTTATACCTTACTACTACTAGCCCTGAACCGCCGCCAGAGCCACCATTTCTTAAACCTCCAGCAGCACCACTTCCACCGCCAGTATTAGCACTTCCAGCTTGTCCAGCGACTGGTTGACTTCCACCGTCACCGCCTCCTCCGTCACCGCCAGGAGCTTCAGGTTTTCCGCCTGGGCCTGGTCTAAAAAAACCACCACCGCCGCCGCCTGCGTATGTCACAGGAGAACCTGGTATAGAAGTTGCTGTTCCATTACCACCAACACCTGCAGGGCCACCAGAAGTTCCATGACCGCCAGCTTGACTAGCACCGCCACCGCCACCACCCATTTGTGTTCCACCCGCTGATACAGCGTGACCGCCAGGATTACCTTGAGGGGGAGATACAGGAGGAGTATTTCCAGCACCATCAGCTGTACTCGGAGAACTGTTTGCAGCACCAGCACCACCGCCAGAGCCACCACTTAATCCTTGAGCACCACCATATTGAGGTTCTAAAGCACCACCTCCACCACCACCTTCAGAGGTAATAGAAGAAAAAACTGAATTTGAACCATCTTGACCTTTTGTTGTATATCTAGCACTTGGAGCGCCAGCAGCACCACCACCTACTGTTATAGGATAACCTTGAGCAGAAACAGGAAGACCACCAGTAGCAGGAGAAGGATAGTTTACTCTAAATCCTCCAGCGCCACCACCGCCACCATATCCAGAGCCACCAGAGCCGCCTCCAGCAACAACTAAATATTCTACTGTGTTTGATCCCGCAGCATTACCTGCGCCTTGTACTGTAAAAGTAGCATCTGAAGTAAAAGTGTGAACTTTATAATCTCCTTGTGTAGCAATACTTCCGCCAGTAGCTTGAATAAATTGTGCATTTGATTTTCCTTGTAAATCTGCCATTGCAATATCGCCAGAAGGTTGATCGGCCAACGTTCTTACAGCCGTAGCACCCATATTAATGGTAGTAGAAGAAGGGGAAATGTCTAATTCTGTATTAACTTGGGATAAGGATATAGCACCTGTAGGTAAGGTCATTTTTAACTCCTATTCTTTAGTTCATCAATTTCCGTTTTAAGTTGTTTTATTGATTCAATTAAAACAGAAGTTAGTTTTCCATAATCAACTGATTTTGTTTTAATATCATCATCCGCAGTTATAACAACTTGTGGTAAAATCTCTTCCATGTCTTGAGCTAATACTCCAATTTGTTCTTTAGCATCTTGTATATCATTTCTTTTATAGTAAACACCTTGCATTTTTATTACCTTAGATAAAGCATCATCAATATTTTTTATGTCTGTTTTTAATCTTTTATCAGAGAAAGCAGTAACATCATTATTGAAAGTAGCCGCACCAGCACCTGACATATCAAGAGTTAGTGCTGTAACACCAGAGCCACCATCATTACCTTTAAAAATCATGTCTTTGTCAGAAACTTTTGATTCAATAACTAAATCACTTGAACTATTAGTAATATGACCAATAGCTGTTCCACCAGATGAGAAAATTACATCATTGCCAGCTGCATCTAAGATTATATCGCCCGCAACATCTAAAGTTAAATCACCGGATGATAAATCTATTTCTGTTCCATCAATTGTAATATTGTCAATAGTAACACCTGAGTCTGCATCTACGACATCACCAAATGTAGCTCCTGCATTAAATACAGCTTTACCTGCATCGGACATATCTAATTGTAATGCTGTAATAGCACCTCCGCCATCATCACCTTTAAATAAAATATCTTTATCTTGTACAGCTGAAGTAATTACAAAATCACTTGATGAATTTGTTAAATTTGCAACGTCAGTATTACCAATTTTTAAATCAATTTGGTCATCGGTGTCAGCAGTTATAGATGTATCTGCATCAGCGTCTAGTATTAATTCTTGACCTTGAAGGTCTATTGATCCTGCCAAAGAAAAAACATCATACCAGTTTGTGCCGTCTGTTGAAACAAGACGAGTTGTGCCGTTAGCTATTGAAAGTGTGTTACCTGAAGCACCTAATCTGCAAGTCATTGCGTAAGGACCAGAAGATCCTGAATCAGTCGTTGCGTTTGTAATTAAATAAACTTTTTGTGTAGCTGGGAATTGAGCTATTCTTACTGCACCATGTGCACCCGTTAATCTTATGTGAGCATTTCTTGCTTGGTTATTTGCTTGTGATTGTGGACCATCAGCGTTTGTAAGTGTTGTTACAGCAGCATCGCCACACGCAACATTAACTACACCAGCTATGGAAAATTCTAAAGACTGAGAAAAGTTGTTGTTTGTAATAGTTCCCCAAGTACCAGAATTTGCTCCTGAAGCTTGAAGCTCTATCCTTAAACTTGTTGAATATGTCGAACTCATTTTATTTATCTCCTATATAATTATTATTAGTTAAAATAAAGTTTGTCAAAACTTTTATGCAGCTTTATGGACTTCCGTCCAACTTATTGCTGAGTTAGAATCATCTACTTGGTTCCAAAAAGTACCTTGTAGAGTTCCTGTGCTACTTGTAACAGAAACGCCAGTTGGTGTAAAGCTAACATCTGTACGAATATTTAATACTCCAAAAGATACCGTGGCTGATACACTAGGTGCTTCATAGATAGTTTCTTGCGTTTCATCTCCTAAAGAAGAGGTCATATTAACACCAGTAACAAATACTGATGTGCCAACAGTTCCCACCGCTGAGGTCATTGCATTACCTGATGGGAATACAACGAATTCTGGATCAGCTTGTGCTTGTCCTACTGATATATCCATTTCAGGTTCACTAGCTGCAACAACAGTTACCTGTGAATCACCTGTTATAGAGAAAGTTCCTATTGATGAAGTTGTTGCATTACCTGTAACAGATATATTTTGATCTGTTGCTACTGTTTCTGTACCTAAAGAGACACTAAGTGCTTGACCTGTAAGAGCAAATGAACCACCTACAGCATTCCATTGTTGATCACCCCATCCAATAGAGGCACCTGTGTTTACATCTGTATCACGGTTCCAACCAGTTGTAGACGTTACTGACTGTGAATCATCTCCAACAGAAGAAGTAAGAGAATTACCAGTGACGGATATGTTCTGATCTGTTGCTACTGTCTCAGTTCCAATACTAAATGTAAGGGAGTTCCCTGAAGGATTTACTTCAGCAATACCAACAGCAGTAAGAGTTCCATCAGTTGATGTTAAACCAATACCAGTTACAGATATGTTCTGATCAGTCGCAACTGTCTCAGTTCCCAGAGATGACGTGAGGCCATTACCTGTAACAGAAACAGGTGCCTGTTGGTTCCACGCACCACTGTTCCAAGTTTCTCGGCCCCATCCTTGGATAGAGGCCATGTTTTATCTCCTATGCGATTCTTAGAATTGCAGCAGTTGCTTCAGCAGCAGGAAACGTAATTGTAAATGTTCCTGAAGTTGAAGATTTAACAGCGCCGAAATCTAATACACAAACGGATGCATTGGTTGTTAAGCCAGATACAGTTGAACTATTATAAATAACAGCAGCTTGTGCTGAAATAGTTGCACTTGTAAATGAAATATCCGCAAAATCACAAACAGCAGTGTCTGTAGATAATGCTGGCGTAACAGATGTTAACGCACCACCACCTTCAGAATAAGTGCCTGAGTTTGCCACTTCATCAGTTCCTGACCATGCAGTTGTTGATTTACTTAATGTTGCTTCGTTGTCGTATAGCGCCAATTTAAAAGCGTTCCCTGTCGTTGCCGTAAAGTTGTGTAGGCCTTTCAGGATCTCCACTTTAAAACTGTTGCATACAGCTTGAGTAATTGCCATAATAATCTCCTATGGGTTCCTTGATTCGAGAGGGATACGAATAACGCCGTCCCGAAATTCGTCTCTACGATCACGCCCCATCTCATATGTGGCTAAAGATTGCATAGACTGATTAAACATTTTATCATAATATTGTATCATATCTGCTGGACCTTTCAAGTATCCAAGTGCTTGTAAAATACAACCATATAATAGCACGTTCGGAGCATTTTGACTTAACCAGGTAGATGTTTGTCCACTTGATAAGCCATCAGGCTTGTACGTGTATGCGAGCTCACATGTTAATGCAGCGTTCGGAGTTGGCGCAACATAGTGCGTATCTTGGTCCCACATAGCATAATACTTAGGAGTACCAGTTGCCGTTCTATCAGGCCAGTATTCATTCATAAACGAAATATCTTTTTGTAGCAAGTAAGTTCTCTCAGGAGTCCCTGAAGAAGCATCATAAATTTGAACATAACGTGTATTTTGCCAATCTGCTGGCAATGGTAAAAAAGGATTATTTACTGTTAATACTGCATTATCATATTTACGATAATAAGTAAGATCTACTGTTCTCATTACTTGATCTTCAATAGATTTTATAAAAGGTTGTATAATACTATCAGATAAAACATTACTATCTGTTTCTGTATAGTTTCTTACATTATCATTTAAATCTGAATAATCACTCATGACGTACTCACTGTAACATTTCCTGTAAAACTTTGCATCTTAGTTATTTTTGAAGGTCGTTGTATACCTAATGGCATCATACTTTTAACAGTAACTACTGAACCATCAGAAAGAGTAGCTGTTTCATTTAAAGCTCCAAAATTATTAGCGGCTATTCCAATTAATCCTACCTCAACAGTAGAATCTACTACTTGAGGTTTTGCATGTTCTAATGATTGTGCATCGGTGGGATGATTAGTAGGATTTAATAAAGGAGATTTAGGCTCGTATTCTGAAACATGAACCCAGGCTCCTGTCCATTCCTGAACCATTTCATTATATGGATATGCTTGTCCATCTCTATCAGAGATTCTTAAAGCAAATTGTCCTCCTGCATAACGTCCCATTAGTATGTCCCCGCTGTAATTCCTAATTTAGGCACGAAGTGTGAACTTACATTTCCTCTATTAGTATCTGCTGCTCTTCTGAATTCTTCCTCATAAGCTATTTTTAAAATTTGAGTTCTTTCAGGAGCATATTTTAAAGCTATGTAATAAGCTAAACCTGCTGTTAAACATGGTAAAAAAGAAAAAGGTATTTCTGCGTTATTAGTGTAAACACCTGAATCTTTCATTCTTAACATAGCATAATAAACTACAGTATAAGCTACATCCGCTGCCGGATATAAATACAAAGTAGGGTTAATAGTCTTTTCAAAATAAAATTGGGTAGGTCTCCCACCAGAAGTTTTAACTGTATAATTTAAATACGTTGAACGACTAATAGGAGAACATGAATATTCATTATTACTTGAATCACGAATAACCATATCGGTTATTTCTACAATTTCAGAAGCAGCGTTTGCTCCTGAACCATACAAAGAAGTACCAGATAAGCTGGTTGTATCTGCTGCTAATGCAGCGGTTTGCTTTTGTATCGTCCACAGATTAAGTCCTCTATTAGACCATTCAGCTAATAAAAGATTTAAAGATCTACGAGCAGTTTTTAATTCATAACCACTTCGATCTTGTAATCCACAGCGTTCAAAAGCCTCCTCAATAATTTCACTTATTGAAAGATTAAAATCAGCAGTACTGGCATAAGTTGGCATCCTCTATCTATTACCTAAATTTGGTTTAGATGGATGTTTTTTATAGCCTGTTCTCTTACCAATTTCTTTTCTTTTAGAATAACCAGAAGCTGCTGCTGACCTTCCTGTTGGAATGTCTTTTTTCGCTCTAGCTCTTCTAGCTTTTTCTGCTTTCATAATAGCGGAATCTTTTGCTTTTGTATCAAATTTACCTAGTCCTGGTCTCGTAATTTTTTTACCTGTACTCTTTTCTGGATGTCTACCTTTTGGAATAATAGAACTTGCTTTAAGTTTAGGTTTTACTTTAGGTTTAATTTTAGTTTTTTCAGCAATTACATTTGAAGGCATAGATCTCTTTGAATGAAAAGGACCTTTCGCAGTGCTAACTTTTTTTGGTTTAACAGGGGGTTTTTCTCTATGAGCTGGATGTTTACTTAATCCACCATTTGTCATTTTAGCTACTCCACCTTTCTTAAAGCCTCGATTGAGTTCTCCTATAACTCTTCTTTTCTCAGCTCTTCGATTAGGGTTCATACGCTCTGCATCAATTCTACCTACTTCTTCGAGTAAATTTCTTCTAGCAGCTCCACCGCCTTTCATTTTTGTTGGTCCACGGTCCATTAACATAGTGGGTACACGTTTTCCTTTTTTACCGACACCGTATCCTCTAGAATACATCATTTCTCCAGTACGACCGCCTTTATTCATTTTGACAGGTCTACCTATCTTACTTCCGTAAGTTCCTTTACCTTGTGGCATAACAATCTCCTTTGTTGCCTATATTAATACCCTTTATATCTTTCCTTGTCGATTATATTTTTTCCATGATTTAAGTTTATGTTTATTCTTAGGCTTAGATTTGGAAGAGTTTCCTATGCTTGTTCTTTTACGAACAGGTGTAAAATATTCGTTGGTTATTTTTTGAGCCATATACTATAAATAAGTAATAGCCCCCATAACCCATAAGGTACCAAAACAAATATAAGCTATAGTTACCGGGTCCATTATTTTCGCTCTATAATCTTTTTTATTTTAAGCACACCTTCTGAGTCAGGCTCTAGTTCTGCCACTACTTGACCGCATTCATAACGAATAACATTTGTTCTACTTTCTGATAAGTTTCTCTCACTTTCTCTTTTAACTTTAAGACAGTGGGATAGACCATCTGTTTTCATAAACCCATCCATGGATCCGTTTACTATCATCATCATTGCAAAAACTACCTCAGTTACTGCCATTTTGCCTCACTTTGTCTTTTAGATTTTCTACATCATTTTGCATTTTTTCTAATTGAGTTTTTAGAAAGTCTATATTTATATTATTAGATTCAATAGATTGCACTTCTATTTCCATAACCTCATTTTGCCCTGCAAGAAACTCTATGAGCATGTACAATTCCTGGTTTACAGGGGTCTGTTCAGCTTTTTTTAACAAGTCAGCTTCCATTAATTGTCTTGCAGTTTCAAGTTGGGTTAACCTTTGTGTCAAATCGCTGTAGGCAAAGATTCCAATTCCTATGGCTGCAATCAACCCAATTAGATTTCTCATAGGCATACTAATCGCTGTGTTATCAGAAATTTTCATATTACCCTCCTAAAGGATTTTCTAATGCTCTTTTAATCCTTTTATCTATTTTTTCTTCTAGTTCTTTTTGTGATAGTTTTATTTTTTCTTCTAATTTTTTCATATCATCTTCAATCGTATCTATTGTAACTTTTAAATCTTTTGCGTTATCTCTTGAATCTTCTTTTACTTGTTGTTCAACATCATTAACAATTGATTCAACTCTACGCACATCTTGTCTTAAATCATTTTTTAATTCATTGGCTACATCAGATACCAATCTTATTTCTTGCATCATCATTTCCATTTCACCCATTAACATTTCTATTTCTGTTTTAAGAAGATCTGTTTTACTACTCATTTCTTCTTTTGTTAGTGCAATGTTTTTATCAAACTCAGATAAATCTGGGGCTACATAATTTTGTATTTGCTCTTTCATGTTGAGGTAATCTTTATAAAATTCAAATCCACCCCACAGTCCGCCACCAAGTGTAGTTAATGCTGTAAGAATTACAAAGATCTTTCCGCCTTTAAATTTAATTCCTGCAAACTCCATTTCTGCCATTGCTACTCCGAATCCGTCTGCCATTGACTATCAATCATCTCATTCATTAATCCTTCACTTCCAGCAAATAACAAATACTGTCCTATATTATTATTAGGTATTTGTGTGTCAGGTATTATCATGTCTGTAAAAAATCCTTCTCGATCATTTAATTGTTTCTGTGAGTCAAAAAAAGTTTTTGTATCACCTAAAACTTGCATGACTATTAGTGTTTTTAACTGATTTGTTGAATCATATCTACCTTTATCGCCCATCTTCTTTACGATCTTTTTAGCAGCTTTTTCTTTTTTAGACTCTGGTTCTTTTTCTTCTTCTTCTTTCTTTGGCTCCTCTTGCTTTTCTTCTTCTTTCTTAGGTTCTTCTACAGTTTCTTCCTCATCCTTATTTTCAGTAGTCTCTGATGAGCTTTCTTCAGGTTCTGGCTCTTCTGCCACTTCTTCTTGAGGTTCATTAACAGGTTCTTCAGTTTCTTCAGTAGGTTCATTTGCTACCTCCTCTGTTTCCGTCGGTGTAGGTTCCTCTATTTCTGGTTCAATGTCAACTTCAATTTCAGGTTCAGGCATTTCTATATCTAATTCTGCCATTTCCATTTCCATTTCTAAATTAGTCATTTCCATTTCCATTTCCATTTCAGGCATATCCATTTCAAAATCCATTTCAAAATCAAATTCCATTTCCATTTCTATCTCAACAGTTTCATAGGACATTTCCATATCAGGTTCTTCAAACTCAGGTTCAAAATATAAATCATCACCTGGTGCATCAACTACATCATTATGTTCAAAAATATTTTCTACAATATCTATAACTTCTGTTTCTGTACTACCACCATATGCCACCCACATTTCAACACTAAGTATATGTTCTGTAACTATTGTATTGACAACGTTATAGAGCACGTTAACTGTAACGTCATCGAACAAGGGTCCTATTGCAAGATTAATATCTCTACCCCCTATTTCTATAGTTAATGTTGTAATTCCTCCTGCAAAATCAAAACCACTTTCATAAGTTTGATAACCACTATTAACACCTGATTCTGATAATATATCTGTTCCACTAAAGACTGATGTGTTTCCATCCTTACCGGTAATATGCATATAGATTCTATCTTGAGAATCTTGCTTATCTACTTTTATTGAATAATTTGTTCGTCCTCCATTTTCTATATCAAGATCTGATATATCAATTATTTGTATAAATGTTGTGCCCATACCATCTACACCCATTGTTGAAGTGGAATTTCCTGAGCCTGTTATTTGTGCACATTTATCGGCACCTAAATTATAACAACTATTGCCAGAAGGCATTGTTGCCGGTCCTTGGCCTCCCCAGTCCAAATCCATGTCACCTTCATATTTTGATGATGAAACATAACCAGCATCTCCATCAAGAATATCTCCTGAATCTTCATTAGTTGTAGTTATTGTTGTGGTTGTAGTGGTAGTTTCTGTTGTAACTGTATATCCGTCAGCTTCATATTCAATGGTTTCTACTTCATCTATAACAATGGTTTCTTCGACTCCTGGCGTACATAATCCTGTTGCAGTAACAGGACATTCTGCTCTAAGGGGCGAATGCCACGATACCAGAATGCATAGCCATACCCAATACAATAAATTTAAGAAGTTTTTGCCCATCCGTTAGTCCAGTTGTTTGTTTTTCTTTCTGTTCAATTTCTATTTTATTATATACTAATGATCCTTTAGGAACCATGTCAGGATTCTCTTCCCATTTTTGACGTGCTTCATCTCCTATGGCGCCCATGTAAGGACAATATGTCCCTGCCATATGCATGGCATCCCACACACGAGGATCTGCACAAAGTGTCGATACCGCTGCGACTTTCATTCCCATCGAGTAAAGCGAACGTGATAATTTTATTCTTTCACAGTTTTCGTCCGTGATAGTAATTCCGCTACTAATTCCGAGAATCTGGGTTTGAACGGCACCCGCTGCCGCTGTTTTACACACGTCAGAATTGTTAACAACAACACTTGGTGAGTTTGCCGTCGGCACGGATTTATCCGTCACAACGGTAGAACTTACTGTATTTGTATCTGCTCCATTAGCGCTAGTAATTGCAGCTACAACTAAAATAAAACATAATATAACAAATAGTAATCTCATGTCATTTTCGCCCTATTAAATTTAGGGCGAAAATTTTATTGTTTTTAAATAGTTGTTTATCCTTAGCCATAAATTACATTTACTTTAGTAGCCTGGTTAAAGAAAACATAAAGATCAGTATCAAATTTTAATCCCATTTCAGGAAAATCAATTTGAAGAATCTCATCTTCTCCAGAACCAATAGCAGGAGTAACTTGAGTAAATTTAACAGTTCCACCTGAACCATTATCTATCAAATCAACTCTGCCTTCAGTTCCACCACATTGAACAGTTAATCCTAGTACTCGTGCTGGAGCACTAAGAGTATTAGTGCCTGCCGATACTTTTGTTGTTACCTGTCCACTAGCAGTTAATTGTTTAGTTTTTAAAGCAAACATTTACTACCTCCTATTACGAGTTAGCGAAAGGTGTTGCTAAAGTTCCTGAACCTAATAACTGTGCTTCCACGTGATATTTATTATCAGCCATTGCAGTGCATTTAATTATGCTACCTGCTAAACCGCCTTGTGTTGATCCGTCTAAGGTTATAACATCATTTGCTGCCGCAGAGATAAAAGTTTTACCTGCTGCTGAATCATCAATACCAATGTAAGCGCCGCCAACAAATTTGTCAGTACCATCTGTTAATACATCCATATCAGTAGCTGCTGTTTCTACGATAAACGTAAAAGTAGCTCCTAAGTTATTTGTATTGTTTGGATCGTTGCCTGGTCCTGAGCCATTAGGATCAGCCGTAGCGTCAATCGTTGGTAAAGTAAATTTGCCGTCTGCATCATTACAAGTTAAAATTCGACCTGCGTGGTCTGCAACTGTTAGAGTTGTATCAGCCGTTAAGCTTACTACGTTTCCAACACCTGCTCCTATGAAACCGTTAATTGATTTAACCGGTCCCTGAAAAGTTGTTTGTGCCATGTTAACCTCCTATGGTGTATAGCCCTCGTCATGTAGTCTCTATACCGTCTGCCTAGTCAGTCTACACAACTTAATTAATCTAGGAATTATATTGTAAAACAAAAAAGGCGGTCTTGCAACCGCCTTTTTCTATCTGGGAGGATCCAGTAATTTTTATGAACCTTGAGATCCGTAAACCGCTCTAGGATCAGAGTAACCAAAGCTGTATCTCTCTCTAGCTTTGTATCTCATATTTCCTGTGTCAAAATCGCCTTCCATGCCAGTAGCAAGGGCAGCTCTTGTGAAGTGTTTGAATCCATTAGGACAATCTGTTTTTACGAACCATGCATCAGTATCTGATAGATAGTGGTTAACTGTGTAACCACCTGGTAACATGCCCATATTTTTCAGAGCGTTGATATCATTGTCAGCAGTACCGACTCTTAGAGTTGAGTTCAAGACTCTATCAACTACGAATTGAATGTTTACTGGGATAATTAATTTTCTTCCCTGCATTGCAATTTTTAGTCCTCTTTCGTCGATAAAGCCTGCAATATCAATCATTGCTTGCTCTAATGAGGTTTCGTTAATATCAGCATCAGTTGAACTTCTGTTTGAGAAAGTTCCGCCTAATGCTGTTGGGTGTGCAGTATTACATAAAGTAACACCATCTCCACCAGTTGTTGCAAATGCTGTATTTAATATATCAGCACCTTTAACTTGTTTTGTATACGCCATTGAACGAGCCAATGATTTTGTATAACGAGCAGATAAAGTATCATATAAATTATCTTCGACTGCTTCTTCAGTTAAAGCGAATGCTAGTGCAATTGTTTCATGCACGTATCTAGCAGTAAAAGATTCAGAAGCGGTATCAAAACCAACTGCTGCACCTTCCGCTTTTACAGAAGCTTCGCCAAAGCCAACCAACATAACCTCTTCTTCGAATGCTCTATCACTAGATTCATTGTCGAAGATTTCTGCGGCCTCGTTTTCATAACGTGCGTACTCTAGTCCAAACAGGGCGTTTAAACCAGGTTCTAGCTCTTTAGCTAGTTGTGCTCTACTTATAGCCATTCTAGTCTCCTATTAGTTTATTCCTGTCGCTGTGTTAAAGAAATGTACGTTAAGTTTAACTATCGCTAATCGACCAGCAACGGTTGCGTCATCATTGCTAGGAGAATCTTCGAAACCGAGAATTCTCAAGTTAAGGGAGGCTGTAGTGTTTGCTGTACTTACTGCTAACTCGCCATAACCATAACCAGTAGTTGTACTTCCAGTTATACTTGTAGCCCAGTTTGCATTAGCAAAAACTAGTCCGTCGGCTGCCGCCGCATCACAATTCACTAAGAATAGTTGATTTGGATCATCTATTACATAACCAGTAACTTCTGTATTTGCTTTACAAGAAGCCGTGCCTGGATAATAAGCTGACCATGTTGGCGTGCCGTCTAGTGCTGTATATTTACAGCCCATAAAAACACCGAGATATGGTACTGTGCCACCTGCTGCTGCACCTGCATAACTGATTACTCCAGTAGCTAGAGGTATTACCCCTTGTCCTGTGTAAATTGCGTTAGCAACGCCAGTTATACTAGCAGTTTGAATAGCATAAGCATTCATACCTTGGGTATTATATGAAGAGCCTTCTCTTACGAAAGGTCGTAATCCGAAAGCAGCATCTATATTTGCCATAATATGTCTCCTTTAGACTCTGGTAGAAGACATGGGCCTTACTTATTTAAGACTTTTTGTTTCCACCAAATTCAACCCTACTGCGTTTCTCTTTCGAGATTGGCATAGAAGGGTGCTCGTCCTTCATGAGATCATTATCAATGGAATCTTGTTTTCCTTTAGTAAGTTCTTGAAAATAAGCATCCCTATCTTCCTTAACTTCTATAGGACAGCGCATCAATAATAATCCTCCTACTCCGATAACACCTTTGTATTTTCCATCATTAATAGACGGAAGATCCATTCTGTCAGGATACTCATCTTTTCTTACAAATTCGTATCCAGATCGTAAACGAGCCATAATGTTTTTTTCATCTTGTTCGCCACGAAATTCAGACCTAACCCACCGATGGTGAAAACCTTCGGGTGGTTCTGGTGCTTCTAAGCTAGAAGGAGGAACCCATCCTCTCTTACGAGCTTTCTTTTCACGGGTTTCAATTTTGCGTGTGGATTTCTTTAATTTTTCAGTCATATTACGCCTCCTTCACGTGTTTTGCGTATTCTTCCAATGGCACATTGAGTCTTTTCGCTATTGCTATTTGTGAAGGTGTGAGCTTCACTACTCGGCGTCCAGATTTTGTTTTTCGTACGGCCGACGCTACAGTCTGAACGGGCTGTTTCGTTTCGGTTTTCTTCTCCTCAATAGTATTAGCATGACTAAATTTATGAGGAAACTCTTTTCTCATACGAGAATCTACTTCTTTATAGTACTCATTTGATGTTGGGTCAAATCCTTCTTCATTAACAAGTTGATTATGTAACTCCATAGCTGCTCCTGTCATCATTCGATCAGCACCAAACCAATCATTTCTTGCTGCCCATTCCTCTGCACGAGGATCATAAGCTGGTTGTTCAGCATAATCTTGTTGGGGTGCTTGTTGTTGAACAGGTTGAGAGGCATAATTTGCTTCATCATTTTTTTGAGCTTGTTTCATAGAAGATAATCTTGTGGCATCTGCTTTAGCCTGAGCTAACTGTTCTTGTGCAGAAACCTGGCCTTCTGTATCGTTATCTTCTATTGCTTTTTTAAGTTTAGCCTTAGCTGCTTCTGCAGCATTTGTTACTCTACCTTCATACTCAGATACATAACCTTTTCCAACATTAGTATATCTTTCTTTTAATTCTTCATTTTCGTCTTGAACATCTTTGTAAAGTCGTTCCATTTCTCGCATACGACCAACAAGATTGTTAATTCGTTTTTTAACATTTTTACTGTAGTCTCCTAAGTCATCAGTTTTGTAAGGATCAGAATCTTCCGAA
>Ga0208013_1000405_pt1 | contig 24307 bp, 47 predicted proteins | sample 16_taG_FD_184091 | JGI IMG/M metagenome (GOLD analysis project Ga0208013, IMG submission 184091) | Marine viral communities from the Subarctic Pacific Ocean - 16_ETSP_OMZ_AT15313 metaG (SPAdes) (version 2) | ecosystem: Environmental > Aquatic > Marine > Oceanic | place: Pacific Ocean | collected...
TGCTGTCAACCCTACCATGACAGTCTTACGCCAGCGTCCCAGCATAGGGGTATGTATTGTTACCTGTTACTTGTAAAGGTTCGGGTTTATAGGCCCGACTTCACTTTCTAGCTCCCATATCTGGGTGCTGATTTCACAGCAATACTCACAAACTAAGCGGTAGAGGAGGGAATCGAACCCCCACACCCTTTCACAGGTGGACAATTTTCAAGATTGCTTAGTACGCCAATTACAATCTCTACCGAATCTACTTGTCGTCCTTGGACGACTTAACTCGTCAAGTGCAAAGCTATCTCAAGTCTTGCATCTGGACAATGAACATAATCAATATGAGAAAGGTAAGACTTAAGGTCTTCCACCGTCTCAGAAGACAGTCTATACTTACGACTGTCAGTGTCGAACCAAATACTAATAGGATTTTCAGCACCTCCAGCACCTACCAGATAACTCTCTTGCAACTCGCCATGAGAACGCTGTTGATAAACCTCTCCATGTCCAGCCCCCCATAACAAACTGGGAGAAAAGGATACCGATGGTTTCTTCTTCCATTCTACCCGAATTTCAACACTCATATCTTACTTACCTCTTCAAAAGGGTTTACTTCCATTAGGTCGTACTTAGTGCAGCCGTGAAACCATAAGCCCCAACTAAAATCCCCATTGTATTCCTTACGATGTAGTTCAACATCATCTGGAATCTGCTTCTCAAAAAGTTTATTTAGGTTAATGAACTTACGGTCAGTAGCGGCTCTTGGGTCGATAGCGTATTTAGCACCATCCTGTTCAAATATCTCATAGACATGAGTCTCGCCCAGTTTACACTCACTCTCGTAGTAGGCACCAGTGCCCCAGAACAATGTAAAGCCGACAAGTGCAGCAGCAATCAAAGCCTTCTTTCCTTGCCCTTCTCGCCTTTCCTCAAAATATACAGCAGTACACCCAAGAGTAAAAAGAACTAAGAAGAACCACAGAATCCAAAACAATACAATCGACATAACGTTTCCTTAATTAAAGTAAGTTTCCTAAGTGGGAGCGAGGGGAATCGAACCCCCGTTTTTACTGGGTAAAAGCCAGTTGCAATGCCAACGTTTGCTACGCTCCTAAAATAAATTCATTAGGGTGTATCAACCTATTAGGGAGTTGATACTGTATACAAAAGGCATTATGCCTAGCGTACTCCTCAATGTATCTTTTCATTATTTCCTTATTTTGGTCAAGGGAATCATCTTCGTTGCTTATAGGATAAACAGGAACCAAAACTTCTTGACCAACCACTGGCTCTCCACAAACTTCGAATACCAGCATACCGTGTTCTTCTTCAATCTCGTTTATATCCATTATAACTTCCTTTCAGAGGGCCGTGTGGGAATCGAACCCACCATCAATCGCTTAACAAGCGAACGCTACACCAGATTAGCTTCCGACCCGAATGCCGCAGGAGGTCTAAGTGTTGCTCCTATTTCCACCTTCCGATGGCGTCTTACCCTATATGTGGTTACTATCCCACGAGAGTTTTTAGACGAACGACAGTTTATTATACTAATACGCCCTCTTCACTGAAAAGCTTCGTAAAGCTATCCTTCTCCAGCGAATCAAGGGAGTAATCGTAATCAGCCTCCTCTCGGCTATCAACAATCTCGGCACCTAGGACGGTAACCAAGTCATTAAAAGTCAGAGAGTTATTCCACTGTTGATACAGAGCATTACGTGCTACCGACGTTGTTTTACCACTGCCGGAAACCCTAGCATGTCCCGCACCAAAGTTTAATACAACGAAACTTCCTGGCAAGAACAAACCAAGGATGGTCTGCTTCTGCACTGACTGACACTTGATTTCAGCAAACAAGTTGTTTGGATTCATCATGTAATCTCTGGACATTTCGTCACCACGCCCAATGATGATTTTGTAGGAACACTCGTCATCACCCATGTAAACGTTGTTCTGTACCAATGCGGCACCCCCCAACTGTCCACTACTAGCGTAGAGGTATTCTACAGCACCATTTGGAGCATTAGTAATGTCACCAGAATACGTTAGACCACGATGGTCATAAGAGGAATTCCAACCAACCTTTGCTCCACTGATGTCAATACTAGAAAGGTCAAGGTCACGAGCCCCCCAACTATTCTTCCAGTACACACCAACAGCGAGTTTATCCCCATGGAACTTGGTTCCAGTTGGGATGTTCCCTACAAACATCTTCTCAGACGTTGGTAGAGCATAATCAATATCTTTAGGAAGGAAGATTTTCTTGCCTTCCAAACCAAATCTACCATGGATATAGCTCGATAGGTAGTTAAGGTTATGGCTACTGATAAGAGTTGCCTTATCGTTAGTCTTGCCTTCTCGCTCAGTTACCCAAGACTTACCATTACGAATACGGTAAACGAATGAGTCTCGGTTCTTAAGGTTGTCAAAACAAGCGGTCATTGCCTTGAACAAAGCAAACGGAGTTGCGTTATCCAACCAATGCTCGTCGTTCATCGTCAACTGCTGACTAGTAACAACACCAAGAGGGTTCTGAACTAATGGCTTATGGTAAAACTTCGACATCTTTGAAATTTTGTTAATGGTCTTAGGACACTTGCTCTTGAAAGCCAAGAACAAAGGCTTGAACCGATTAAAAATCTCTGCTAACTTCTCTACACCAAACTGGTTGAATGCAGCAGAAGGGTTATAGTTACTTGCTTTGATTGCAGCAATGGACTTTCCATTCTTAATCAGCAAGGACTCTCCGGTTGCCCGGTAAATTACATAACGGAAAAACGCCATTGTCTCCTTCGGCAATACTCCGTACAAATCAGCAATCTTGACGATAGCCTCCTTGTTACGAACACCTTCATCACCAGTGAAGACATAACCTAACTCGTCAGTAAGAACCGCCAACACGTCGTCGATGGTCTCTTCCTTTAGAGCGATGCCGGAACGCAGTAGTCCCAGACACTTATTAGTCATCTCCTCTACAGTGTACGCCTTAATTACCTTATAGGTAAGCTCAACATCGGGAATATCCAATACTTCATTGGGGATATAAACCTCCCCCTCGAACATTGTCCCGTAAGTAGACAAATAGTGAAAAATCTGGTCAACAAACAACTCAAAACGTGAGCTATTCTTAACCTTATCCCAAGACTTATGGAAGGTCTTGTTCAAATCATTGCCGTTTAGCTCTGCCTTACGATAATGACTTACAATCTTATCCTTCGCCCAAAGAGCGTTAGGCTCGATAATGTATCCACTATCGGAAATCCAAACATGCTCAATTGATGGCTTAGCAACGACAGCGTTAAATAGTTCCAGAGTTTTCATTTTCATAGTTTCCTTAAGTTAGGGTGGGAGGTATAAAATTATGCTTTTTTATAGGAACCTCGTAGTACCCAGTTTCGTAAAAAGTGAGAGGTAGGTTTTTGGATACAGCCCCCGTAGGGGCTGTTTGTCATGGTATAGGAACCTCTTCTACTTTATTTCCTTAATAAAAGGTGGGGGGTATGTTATTGATAAAAATTCATTTTTTATAGGAACCCCGTATACCTAGCGTGGCCTTTCGGAATCGAACCGAACTTTCTTGGACTTCAATCAAGCACTGTCACCAGACCAGTAACCAAGACCACATATGTCGTCTATCGACGACCTTTATTTTTGGGACGACGTTCGCCTTCCCAATCATCCTTTTCGTTATACTCAAAGTGAGTATCTTCATCTTCAGTAGTATCACCAGGAACATACTGTTGACTTCTTTTGTTCTGCCTCAGCTTTCGGAAAGCTTTAGCCTTCTTTCTTTCGTTTTTATCCATCGTTCTTCAAATGTTAAAAATAGTTAGTAAGAGGTAGGTGCAGGATTCGAACCTGCAATGGCCTGTAGCCACAAGAACACTTGCGAACAAGAGTAATTTACTTAACCAATAGCGTACCTACCATGAGTTGTCCCCCTGGGAGTCGAACCCAGACACTTGCTTCATCAGAGCGAGCCGGTTAACCAAATCGCGAGGACAATGTCTTTCTTCTTCTTTATTATAGCTTCTCAACGTCAATCTGTCAAGGGTCGTATCCCCGTAACCTTGGTTTTACTATTTCTCGGTTACATAGGGTGCAATGATTTATTTGGTAGGTAACAGCGTACCTTTCCCATTTTCCCCATTTGTGATACCCGTTCTCACAGGTACGTTCACACTTAGGAATGTAAAACAAATAGCCAATTAGTTTAATTATTCCCCAAATCATTTACTGATAACCTCCTATGGTTTTTGCCACTTACCGCTCATTCCATATTGTACAGAGCCACAAGTCAAACAGGTAATGGTATCCCCAGAGGAATCCCTTTCGTGACCAGAACAATAGTATTCAAGTATTGTATGTCTTTGACACAACCCCCCGCAAAAACCTTGGTCCTTAAATGTTCCAGTACGGACAACCCCGTCTTCATCATCTTCTGGTTGTTCAATAACAACGCGAGTCTCTTCTGTGTTAGCAAAACCAACCTCTGCCCAACCGTACCACCCTTTCATTTGGGGGTTTTCATCTTCATCAGGAATAGGCAGTCCAACAATTATTTCTGCATCTGAATTAAAAAACGTTTCATAACCAGCAATAATCTCTTCTAGTCTAACCACTCTCTTCTCTAGAGCCGACAAGTCAGTCTCATTCTCTGGTCCAGGGTCAGCCTTTTCGGCTTTAACTGGTTCTTCCAACCAATGTTTGTTGTTACCGATTACGGAAATTTCTTCGTTTGGGCCATCTAAACGAGTGGATGATGTATACTCACAAAACCAACATAGACGGTAACGATGACCTTCTATTAGTTCAACACCACAACATTCACATTTGTATTCAGACATTACCGGACACAAAACCTATCGAAAAATAAGGACTTAGGGTCTGTTTAGACCGTTACCGGACATTACCGGACATAAAGGGGTAACATGAGGGAATCGAACCCTACCCTTTCTCGTTCACAGCGAGACGTGCAAACCATTACACTAACGCTACCATAATAGTCTTGTGTTCCATTACTTGCGACAACAAAACACTCAAACGATTCAGTCATTATGGTCACAAGCCATAAGAGCTATTTATCGTGACTAGTAGGCAATGAGGGAATCGAACCCACGTATGATGCATGTAAGACACCTGTTCTACCATTGAACTAATCGCCTATAAAAACCGCTCCAATAAAACCAATCGCAAGTAAAAGCAATCCAAACCCAATGAAACCTGCTAGGACTGTACCAAAGAGCATCAGTGGTCCCCAAACTAGCCACCAGGGAAGCTGAGGTGCGACAGTGTATTGCAACACCAACAAAATAATCGTTAGAAGCATTACACTTGGAAGCGAACAACTAACAGTCGTTTTACCTGTACTTGAATCAGACATCTTATTTTCCTTAAAGTCAAAATTAGTAAGTGAGCAATGCTGGACTCGAACCAGCGGTCTCTACGATGTCAACGTAGTGCTTTAACCATCTAAGCCAATTGCCCATATCATAACACCTAAACGTCAATTTGTCAAGAGCAGGCATTCGGACTCGAACCGAAACTTACGGAGTACGAAACCGTGGTACTGCCAGATTATACTATACCTGCTTACTTCGTTCTTCTGCTGGTCTCCAGCGGTCCCAGTCTAGTTCCGCCCAGCAATCGCTGTAGTCTTCCGTACAACGTTCTTCTTCTGTGTATTCGTTATGACAATTAGGACACTCGCCACCTTCCCAGTCTAGAATTATTCCAACTTCATGCCCACACCATGGACAGTCTATTTCATAATCAAATTCTTCTTCCATGTCACTTCCTTTAGAGACTGGTGCCGGATTCGAACCGGCGTAAAGTAGGGTTGCAACCTACTGCCTTACCACTCGACCAACCAGTCATTTCTCAAACCTAACGTGACTCATACTAACCCCCTCAATTTTTTCGGTTATGTACTTACCCTCAGTCTCCAAATCTTTGACTCTCCATCTAATATCAACGATAAAGTCATCTGGGTCATACCCATACTTGTTAAACAACTGCTTGGTGACCTCTCTCACTTCCCCAAGTATATCAACGTCGTCCTTAAATAATGAGGAGACATCAAAGTCTATACTATTAGGAAGGACAGCATCAGAACCATGAGTGGTTATTACCTCATATGGGGTAGAACACCTGGGGCATTCTGTCAACGAACCCTCTGCCATCTGCTCAATGTCATCGGCTGTAAACTCACGTCCACACTTACAGTTCATAGTTCGTCTTTCTAAATATCAAATTGTTGTCATTGGCACCCAGACGTTACTCTAGGACACACTGTCTACACGACAGTTGTACACTTCGCACTCTACCTCCGATTAGCGACCCAGACGGGTATCGAACCCGCAGCGTGTTGATAGACAATCAACCTCCATTACCATTTGGACCCTAGGCCATTTAGGAAGCTAAGCTTCCTCGTCGATATTCATAATAATCTTTTTGATTGAGTTAGGAGGGTAATACTGATTACCGTCAAAAACTCCATCAGCGGCAACTTCCTTACATCTTTCCGCCATCTCATTCACAACGTTCTCTTCGTCGTTTGTTTCGTAGTTCAACTGAATAACTGTAGAACCTTCAACCATCACTCGTAGATTATACTTCATTTGGTTTCCTTAGCTAGGACTTCTTCTGTAAGTGACCCGAAGGGGAATCGAACCCCTGAACTCTACCTTGAGAGGGTGGCGAAACTAACCAACAGCTTCTACCGGGCCAATAAGTGCCTCCACTAGGAATCGAACCTAGCATCCAGGTTTCGTAGACCCGGTGCCGCATCCAGTGGTGAAGGCATGTTTGTCAGTTTTTTATCATAACGCCCTGACCTGGGGGAACCTTACGGTTTAGCGTTCACGTTTAATGTTCTCCTTATTCAGAGGACAAGCAGGCCGCAGAGGAATCGAACCCCTTATTACAACTTTGGAGATTGCATTGCACCCAGTGCTTTAAGTACGGCCTGTATTAATAATCAATTGAACCATCTGGGTTTTCTGTTATACCCAAAAAGCTATCTTGTGACCTCAACAAATAATCAAAGAGTTCTTGAGTCTCGCTCTTAACCTCTTTTTTATTTAGGTCTAAACTAGAGATAAAGTTGATTCCTGTTTCGCGTCCATCTGTTGAATCAGCCATCTCAGACCCCGTTCAAAAAATCAATCATATCATGTAGTCTAACAATTCTTTCGTCACCGTCAAAGATTTCCATGGCAATCCTAACGTCTGTTACTAATTGGCATTTCTCTTTAAATGTCAGATTAGCATAGTTAGCATACTGTCTTTCAATATGCATTCCTAGTTTAAAAGAATGTCTGCGAGCGGCTAGTTCATCGGTCATTATCTAAACACCAAACAATAAAGGATTACAATGGCTATACAACCAGACCAAAACAAAAACTCTTTTCTTTCTTCTTTATTCATAGTGGAGGTATCGGGAATCGAACCCGTCAATCGACTTTGCAAGAGTCAACGCCTACCCATAGAGTACCCCCATGGTGTCACGTTATTTGCAACCCGACGCGACCAACGGTGTATTGTTACGCATGAAGTTTATTCTGGAAGTATTGCTTAGTCATTACGGCAGTTGCCTTACCAATCGCTTTGGCAACAGTCTGTGACCACTCAATCTCTCCTTCACCTTCACGCTTTACGTCTTCAATCATAGCTGAGATGATAGTTCTCATTTTCTCCATAGAAGCACCACCCTCAATCTTATCGAGTACGTGATTTAGCCTCATTGGGGTGACCCACTCTTCGGCTACCTCTTTGGCATCTGACAATATCTTCAACTTTTCAGGACTAACAACCCTAGGGGTCTTCGTCTCACTGAAGTCGTCTCTCTTATGTTTAACAATGACTCTACTACCATTGTTTTTGGTTAACTCAACAATAGGACGAAGGACAACACCTTCCATCTTCTTGCCTGGACCCATTCCGTTACGAATAGCCTGCTTTGACTCAGCATAGCATTCTAAGTCCAATTTGTCAATGTCGGTGATACACCTAACATACCAAACGAATTCGAGGCCTAACTCCAACACAATCGCTTCGGCTTTAGGAACGTCTAACCAGCAGTCATCAATCTTAACATCGAAGGCTACAAATTTTAATTCCTTACCATAAGTGCCAGACATACCCAGGCATTTGCCACCGTATGCCTCGCCAAAAATAGTAATCTCTTCAACGCCGAATGCTCTGAGTTTCTCAGTGAGCCCTTCTACGTCAAACAGTTCTACGAACCTAGCGTGCTTTTCGCCACCAGAGAAGAAGGTAATACCTGTCTCTGTTTTGTACTTTATATGAGCAGAAGTACCATGAATCTTTTCGAGTGCGTAACACTCTTTAAACATCAAGATGTCCTGGTCCTTGTACAGGTTATTAATATGTAGGTAACCCATTGTCTCGTTCCTTAGTTTCTTCTACTTCATAATAGTAAGCGACCCGACGGGGAATCGAACCCCGATAGGTGAGCGTGAAAAACTCACTGCCTAGCCAATACAGCACCGGGCCTTAATCTAGTATTTTCTTAATATATAAACACAACATCAAAAAAGCTGGTGTGTGTCTACCTGTTCGATTTAGTAAGCTACGTAGATAATCATGTGGAACATCTCCTACATACTTACCTTTGTGCTTACCAAACCATATAACGGTATTTCCTGTTACTTCTGGAGTCCCTCTATGAGAACTACCTTGTACACTTCTAACCGTTCTTCTTTTCATATCTTTTTCCTATTAGTGTAAAAAATCAAGTCAAGCAGAGAGGAATCGAACCTCCGACCCGTAAGTTCGGCTTACAGGCTCTAGTTTCCAAGACTAGCACCGCGACCATCAGCGGACAACTGCTTGATGTATGCCGTGAGGCCTTCAGGGTTTCATCCCCTATCCCCATCTCCGCTCTCACGAGCGGTATCTTATATCTTAAAACGAACGACAAGCTCCGAAGATTGGATTCGAACCAATCGCATCACGATTAACAGTCGCGTCCCCCCACCTAGAGGAGCCCTTCGGAATGATTAAGAGATTGGTTGCAACCAACATACTATCTTGGTCAGGAGCCGTCACTATCAAGCTTAGTCTCCGGTATTCCTTCAAGTATATTCAACCTCTAGTAGAAATGGAGGGAATCGAACCCACAATGCCCGAAGGCGACTGGTTTACAGCCAGCTAGACACACCACCTGTCCAACACTTCCATGTTTGAAGACTATTGCCTTCTCTCTTCACATTATACCTTTCGTTCTTAGTTTTGTCAACCGTTTTCGTCAGAATATTTTTGGTCGCCAAACTCACGCACACGAAGGGAGCGTTTCAACGTCGTCATAAACTCTTCACTAAAGTTTCTAGCCTCTGCCTCCATCATTGCCATCACTGGAAACCGGGGGAGGTTGGCTAACACCGCTTCTAAATCTTCACGTTTCTTTTTCTTACCAGTTCTCTTCGCTTCCAATATTGCCCTTTGCAGTATTGTTATAAATCGTTCCGGCGTTAAGCAGTCGGGACAACGCGAATCCTGACCACCACACGTATCGCATTTGTGCATCTCTAGGAAGGTTTCTTTGTATGCTTACGTAGCCACTTCAAAAAACTCTCAGGGCCGACATAACCAGCATAGCGGTCAACTTCAACCCACTTTTTATCATTGTTGTAATAACCCACCATCACAGTGGGCAACGCAGTGACTTTATACTTCTTGTAGACTGCCTGTTCCGCAACAGTCTTTCCTTCATGTCTAAAAGACCTCAGCTTCTCAATTTCTTTTTGAACTTCTTTATTAGCAAAGGTTGTGCTTTTCATTACCTTACAGTAGTGGCACCAGTCAGCACCAAAATAAAGGAAGGTTGTAACCCTATTCTCTGCTTGTTCAATCGGAGCAGCGTGGAGATTAGAATTAAACTTAAACCCAATCGAACCTTTACAGCCGACAAGGCAAAGTGTCACCATCAACATCATCGCTAAGACTAACTTCTTCATTCGTCATCTCCTTCAGGCCAAGTGCCATTGTATTTTGCTTTGTAATATTCAGCATCCGTTTCTGCATTTACTAGCTGGTCTCTTAGCTCATTCGCCCTTTGTGGTAGCGACTGCCCTTCTTTCGGCTGTAAAACAAACTTAAGTTGTTCAAGTATTCCTTCAAGCCTTGCTACTTCATTCAAAACACACATAACGCATATGGGATGACTACTTGTCAATTTAGTATGTCTTTCGCAACCTGTATGATGAACCGTCATTCTATTCCTAACATATTAAGTTGAGACTGACAATAAAGAACGTCTGCTTTCGCATCCCCTAACCTGTCAGTCCAATACTCAACATCATCGTTTGCACCAAGATGTAATTCACTTAGCTCGTAACGATTAGAGACTAGCTCCCTCGCTCTGTCAGCTAACGACTGACCTTTCTTCGGCTGTAAAACTTTCGCAACCTCGTCAATTTGATGTTGGGCAAGTAAAGCTTTCAACTCGTCTCTGCCTACCATCTTTTCTACCATTTCAAACCTTTTCTGTCAAGTGGACCATTCGGGAGTCGAACCCGAGTCCTGTTATGTCTGTACCGCAAACGTCTACGTGTATAGTTTGTTGAATCTTACTCAGCAAACAAAGTCAGTGTAATGGATGTCTTTACCCACTCATACACATTGTTGGGACTAGGCCGGTAACGCCGACACGTTTGGTCTGTTTAGCCCGACCAAGGCTTTGTTACGCAACCAGAGCTACGGAACGGATAGCAGAAACGCTTGTGGCGTTTAGGCTATTTCCCTCGAAACGAGGAGCAACACCAGCGATGGTATTGGCGATAACGTTCTTATTTGTGTTAGCAATTAAGATTTTCGGTTAGCTTTTTACGTGGCCAACTAACCAACCACGACACGCAATTCACAATTCAATCCATCCAGTCGATACCAGTGATGGCCCTTGTGTACCTTATTATAGCATCCCCAACGGGGTTTTGTCAAGTCAATCCATAAAAAAAGGAACGACTCTCTCGAAAGAGCCGCCCCTTTGCCTTTGAAGAAGGATTGTTTTTTATCCTTATGCTCCTTGGAAAGTTTCAGGCTCTTGACTTGGAAGAGTACCCTGTACAATGTCTGTACGGTTGGCTTCACCACCCTTACGCTGACATACAGTATACAGTTCGTCCAACAGATTACGCAACATTACGCTCTCGTTTTTCGTAATCACGTTACGGTTAAATCGAGAGTCAACACGAGTGGCTTCAGTAAAGAAACCATCAAGTCCTGTAATAAAGATGCGAGCAAAGTCATTCGGACAATTGTCGGTAGTCATCTGAGGAATGTCAACATCTGTTCCGTCAAGTTGCCACACAACATCGCGTTCACGACCGGGGGGCATTACAACATTATCAGACGAGATGGCTTGTGCATCATAATCATCTGCTAATTGACGGGTAGTGTCAGCAGCGTCAATTTCTAACTCTTCCTTAGTTCTTGATGCTGGATTATAAGTGATGTTTTCTAGGGTATTACCTAGATGTTCCAGTCCTTCAACCATATAGGCATTCAGGGCGTTATCCCAACCACTCTGGGCACGAAACTCAGTGCGTACAGTTAGTTGTTTACGGAATTTAATAATTTCCGCAAGTAAAGCGTGAAGTCCGCCATTGGCGAATCGGGTATTGGAACCATGAAAAGTGTTACTTGTAGGCATTTTGAAATCTCCTAATTATCTTACTGATTTGTTCATTCGTCTTAGCATTTCCTGCTGTACCCATCTGTCGATGATATTAGCAGTTTCCTTTGCTCCCAACACTGGGAATTCTCCGTTTCGAAGTTTCTCTACTGCCTCACGGTAAAGATGACCAACCATTACTTGGTGGATTACTTCATTACCTTGCAAGAGAACATCTGCTGGTCGAGTAAGTATTTGATTCTCTACCCACTCGTCCAATTTATTAGCGGTGGCTTCCTGACCCTGTGTACGGTCGTTGCCTTTAACATATAACTGCCCCTTACGAAGCAGGTTGACGGCCTCATGGTACAAAATACCATAGAGTGCCAATTTCTTGGGGTCTTGCCCTTCTGCCTTCCATAACTCTGCAAACTGTCTAAGCCCTTCAGCAGGGACAGGGTCAGCAGGCGGAATTACAGGGTTTTCAATCTCAATACTTACCTGAGTAGGTGCATTAACGACAGGGGCAGAAACAAGGGATACCTTAGTCTCCATCGTTGTCATTCTTTCGTCAGTCTTCTCTAGTAATGTTGAAATCTTACCTAGGACATCACCAATCTTACCAAGTTCTTCCTTCTCGGCATTAAGCTTTTCATCAACTTTCGAAAACAGTTTGTCTTTCAGATTATGAAGCTTAGCATCTCCAAAATCCTTAATAACGTCTGGAAGATAACCGCCAATTTTATCTTCAACCTTGTCTTCTACTTTATCAATGATATTCTCTGCGGCTCCATCAAGCTTCGGCCTAAGCTTCTTCCTGTAGAACCATCCCCCCACTAGTAATAATACGCCACTTAGCCCAGACACGCCCCATAATCCATTTTTGAGTCGGTCTTTCTGGGTCTGAAGAGACACATTATTCTTTATTACTACATCAGTGTTACCTTTTGCAGTAGCCAAAGCTGTTGCATCAGCCTTAGCTTTATCTTTTAGTTCAGTAATTTTACCAGCATTATCGTTGATGATAGCAGTTTTAAGACCAATTTGACTAATTAAACCTTCCACTTTGGAAGATAAGTCTTTCACTGAACCCTCAAGTCTCTTAATCTGACCGTCCTTAATAGTAAGGTCTGCCTGTGCGGCATCAAGACTGTCTTTTAGAGCCGACAAGTGAGTGCGTTCAATATCCAGTGCCTTCTGGGCATCTGTCAACTGATTAGACAACCCCTTATTCTGATTAAGCAGTTCTTCATTCTTCTTCTTCAACTCTTCAAGACTACCATAAATACCATTGCCTGGGGTGCCATGGCCAAACCCACCAATAGATGGAGGAGGAACAACATCAGGTTTTCCTGGGTCGATATACGGAGGAGCCGGTGCTTCTGGCTTAGGACTAGGAGGATTACGATGAGGAGGAGTAAAAGGATTGATTCCATCTAAAAACCCTGGACCAGGGCGGGAACCAAATGGATTACATTGAGACTGGCTCAAGTTCCATTGAACTATTTGGGTTCCTGGTGGAACCTTAGCCTCATAGCTACCATCGTCATAATATGTTATCGGCCAGCATTTACCATTTGAGTCTTTAGCATAACCAATCTTGGTGATTACGGTTTTAACCTCACGGTAATTATAGGGAGTTCTCTCTGGGGTATACGAAACCTTACCACCAAACACCTTATCAAAGGTACTTGATGGAATCGCACCACCTTGAGCTAGGTCATAACCCTTTGAGTCTCTACCATCTCTTCCAATTCTCCATGTAAGAACTGCCCCGAGATAGGTATAACCATCAATATTAACAAAGATGCCAGAACCAGACTGTCCACCCAGAGGTGGAGGAGTAAATAATACTCGACTACTGCCGTCTCTTAATGCGTAACCTTCCCACGCCTGTGCCCAACGAGCAGCAGGGTGTCCAACCGAAGCAATATATTGACCTGCTTTGATTTGATAGGACGAGGGAGCCAGGGGGATAATCCTAGGCTTGTACCCATACAATGTATTCTTAGCTACCTTCATAATAGCGAAGTCTACATCTGTGTTAGCTTGGTGTTCTCGCCAAATGACACTTGCTGGAATCTTAGCTGTTTTCCTACCTCCTGGGAAAAACTCAACTAAACCCGACCGAGAGTTGCCAACTACGTGAGCATTGGTTAGAATGTACACATAGTCCTTATCTTCATGAATAGCAGTACCAGAACCAGAAGCACCAGAAACGCCAACACGGCAGGTTGCTTGTGCAATCTCGTTCAAACTCAGTGGGTAAGCCGCAGCAGGGAGTGACATTGCGAGAACTAGCATGAAAGCCATTAGGATTTTACGCATGTCTCTTGTTCTCCTGTACAGAATAATTGTCTTACACTGTATTATACACCGAAAGACCACAAAAGGGATAATTACTTGCTATCAATCATATGGTACTTCACCACGAGATAGGAACCTAATCCCTCGCCCAAAACCATTCCTACGAAAGCACTTACGACGAATTGCTCAAATAAGAACGCAAAGGACAACCCACCCAATGCTAATAATCTCGACAAACTTCCTGTCATAAAACTTCCCCATGCCTTACCATTCACCACCTGTTTTGTCCATAAGGCAGTAACAGCACTCAGACCTGAGTACATAAACGTCACAAATAGGAATACTAGAACATGTAAGAGGATATTCACTGAGGTGCCTCGAATCTGACGGGCTCGTAAGCACCACTAAAGGTAATACGCTGCTTGACAGTCTTCAGGTTAGGGGTTGTAAATGTAATAAGTAGATAAGGCTTCTCTTCGGCTTTAACAGCAAGAGGAGTAAGGTCTCCACCATATGTTACGCCAACCTTATTAAAAGCTTTACGCCACGTTATAGGGTCAATCTCTTCCTCTGTCAGTCTACCAAGCTGTTGAATTACCTTGGTGAGAAACTTCCAGTCGAGACTACTTACGGGAATCGTCAAACTTTGCATAGCTACTGATGTCACCATTCTTTTCCATCGCCATTCGTTCATAGGGTTTAACGATACGTTCGTCGAAGTTCTCTTGTACTTGTGTTAGCACTCCTGACGCACGATTAATGTATTTATATCTCCACTCACCAGACAGACTGGACGATTGAGGAATAACCTCTAAGAGTTGAGCTATTACGTAATGCAGAGCCCCTTCAATGTCTTCACTACCGAAGTTGCTAATTAAACCACGTTTAAGTTCGTTAATGTCGTCATCAATATATAAACGCTTACCTTGTTCTATGTAAGGCATCACTCTTCCTCTACTAAGGCTGGGGAAAACATAACACTATTAAAATCAACACCAGGAACCTCGTCAAGGTATACACGAGTACTCCATTTTTCAACCAACACAGAAGAAATAGTATACTCTGCATTCGCAATTAGGTATTCAGCAGCATCATCTTGGTCATTCTCATAACCAGCGTTGATATTGCTATAAACAATCTTGTCACCAATGTCTGCTTCTGCTCCAACATACACAGGATTAACCCTTTCTTTAAAATCAAGTTTAAACTGACGTTTTCTAAACGCCTCCTCAGCAGGTTTATCAACTTTGTCTAAATCAAAGAACACCCAACGTTTCAAGTGGTCAATGTCATCGTCTGAATTAATATGGTCAAGGTAGTTTTCAACCTCTGTCCATGAATCAAATACTGTAACATGAGACTTACCAAGCATCAAAAACAACCAAGGAGGAAGACCCTTCTTGCCTTGCTTACAATGAATAATGATAGGTTTCTTCTGTCTGTTTGCTGTGGTAATCTCTTCGTATGTACCACAAGCATGAAGGTCAGTATCAATATGAACAATCAGGAAATCTGATATATCAACCATTCTTAGGTCGTAAGGACGAAGTGGACCAGCGTCATCTAGGAATTCGTCATACTGTCCACGAGCAAGCATTGCCTGTCGCAGCAACCTATCCTCTGGTTTCTCGCTTCCTACATCACAGGGCTTATCACATGGGTTAAAGACAGATACACCTCGACTATTAAGCCAGGGAGTAATTCTTTCTCGCCATTGAACACCTCCATCAGGAGCGAATTCCATTGCACCTACCAAGTAAGTACGCATTCGGTTTAGTCTGTTTCTTCTCATATCTTATCTTAACACCTCAACCTTCATTCGTCAAGCGGTGGCGGATAGGAATCGAACCTACCAAGGATGCGGTTTACGCACCCCTCATTGGTTTTGTAGACCAAGGGCAACACCAGTCACCAGTCGCCACCCTATTCTCCTGTAGAGCCGAAACCGCCATCACCTCGTTTAGTTTCGTTCAACTCTTTCACTTCCTTCATTTCAAACTCTGGCACTTCCTGAATAAGTATCTGAGCAATCTTATCTCCCGCAGCTATGTACTGAGTGAAGTGACTATTGTTTTGTAGTAGGACTTTAATCTCACCACGATAAGAGGAGTCGATAACCCCTGCCATCCGATGAAATTTCTTCTTAGATGCCATCCCTGAGCGGTCCCATAAAAGACCAACGTGGTTCTCGGGGATTTCCATGGCAATTCCAGTGGAAACTAAAACAGCGTCCTGTGAGGGGCACTTGATGTCTTCTGTTGAGTGTAAATCCCAGCCAGCGTCCCCATCGTCTTTGTGTGGCAGTACGGCATCTTCTTGTAGTTTAAGTACAGGTATCGTTTTCGGTGTCATCTCTAGCAGTATCTCCGTAAGTAAGTAAAACATTTTATGTTAATTTGCCTCGACAAGTTCTCTATCTCCATTCCAGAATCGTGAAAATAAGTATCCGTCTCGGTCGATTTCCTCGTAGGGTTCTTTAACTAGTACAGCCTTGCAACCAATTCCTTTACTGAAGAATCCAATAGCAACATCATTGGTTTCATTAACCATTGCCTGAACAATATCAAACTCTTCTGGAAAAAAGTCGCATGTCTCCTTAACTAAGTATGTCGCAATCCCTTTCCTTCTCATGTCTTTACGAACAGCAATGTTCTCAATAGTCCTAACCCTCTCTCTGTCAGTATTGATTGCAATATAGCCGACAATCTCACCGTCTACTGTTGCTGTAAACTGTCGAGTGGATAGGTGCATAGCGTGTTTATTAAAGTCACCCGCCGACCAAGGATAGTCATGGGCTTCTTCTTCAATCGCTAAAACATCTGTTAGGTCTTTCTGTCGTAGATGTTCAATGTCAATCTTTAACATGTCTAGGTATTTCCTCAAGTTCTTCAGTAAAACGATTCCAGGTAGCTTTGCAATCGGGGCATTGCCAGTAAGAGACCCCGTCATAATGATTTGGGTGGTCGTATCCTAGTTGAATACCAATCATTCTCCCCCAGCGATACGGCGGACTGTAAAATTCTTTAAGATGTGCAATATACGCTTGTTCTGTATCGTGGTGTTTTTGCCAATTATTTTCAGCGATACAGGTTTCGAAGATACATCCACCATCCCAACTGACTCCACATTCTGGGCATTCACCCTGTCTGTCTAATGCCATGGTATTTTCCTACTTAGGAGGAAGAAGTAAATCTTCCATACGTATTTCTGGACGAGCCTTTCGGAGTTTCAATAACCCCTTCCGATGCTCTTTTGGTAAAAACTCTCTTTCAAGTATCTCTACATCCTCTTGTGTCCATGTCTCTGTAAAGATTTTACACCTGATGTCTCTCATTGTTCCGCCATCATTCCAAATCATTCTATATCTATAAACACTACCAGTGTCATACATATAAGAAGGACGTGGGATTCCCTTGTCTAGCCTCCAGGCCATTACGTTATATGGGCGACTATGCCAATGAGGGGTTTCTTCCCAGAAAATAAACTGGACAAATACCAGTCTCCCCTCGTCGTCATAGAAATTGTTTCTCTCAACCTTATCTATGTTGTCTTTAACGACGTAGGGATTCTCATTCTTCCCGTCATAAGAAAAGGCTGTAGCACATAATAACAATAGTAGCACCAGGGGTCTAAACATGGTATCACTTTCTTGTTAGACGATGACTCAGTCTTGCATTAAAACTTTCTTGACGTTGTTCTTCTGCTGTCTTCCTAATCTTTTGCTGTCGTGCCATTCTTACATAACGACGACCAGCAGACTTAAAGACAACATGACGAGAGACAATCTTCCACTTAGGCCCGAACTCAGCGGGGTGTTCAATCCTAGACTCCAGAATAGTACGTCGAGAATGACCTACGTCAATACCCTGGAAGGTCTTGTACTGTCTAATGCGGAATTTGCCGCACTTACTAACCCAGCAGCGAGCAGTACCGTCAAAGTTTCTGACGTTGGACTCGTCTCGGCTATAATCAATCTCGTCGAAGTGTTCCTTGTAGTCATTGGTATCGGTCGCTGCCTTCATAATTGGCGTTGACTTCTTACCTTTAACCACAAAAGGTTCACCACATTCCTTGCAGAAGAATGACCTTGGGCCATTAGCTGCACCACAGGATTGATTTTTACAGGTCTTTGTCCCTCTTGGCATTCCAACCCATCCTTTCAAATACTGTTTCTGTAGAATAAGCAAACTGAGGAGCCAAGTAATTCTGTTCACCAATCTTAGTGACTAAGTCATCACTAGACTTTTCAGTAGGATGACGAATACCATCCTCGTCAGCCCATGGTTCACATGAGAGAGGTCTATGTCCACGTTGGTCAACATAGATAAAGTTCTCTACAAAGGTTCCTTCTTTGGCCTTACTAAGTGCCTCAGCAGCAGCGTCCAACGGGTGGTCAGACGTAATGATGCTCTTGATACTACCAGAGGTTATATACCACTTGCTCATTTCTTTTTCTTCTTTTTCTTCTTAGCACGACGAGCCTCGTCATTGGCAATAGCCTTGTTGGCTCTATCAGCGATAGAGTGGAGAATGCGGGCTCGCTGCTTAACAGCCCCCACGTCCTTCCCCAGTCGAGCATCTAACTGCTCCAACTGTTGCTCAAGAGAAAGAGACTGCCAGTGTAGCAATCGCTCACTAACTTCCTCCTGTACTTCCTTGCGTCGTTGGGCATTACGTGCCCGACACCTCGCGTTCTTCTCTTCCGCGATTTTTTGTGGCGACATGTGTTGCCGCGAAGCTTTGATTGAATCGGCATACTTGCCCATTTCGTTTCCTCACTCGTTAAAGGTCACAGGTTGTTATATGAATATTATAGCAAAGGGTCGTTGGTTTGTCAAGAGGGGTATCGAGAAGTTGCAATCGCATAAAAGATACCTACAGAAATAGACATCTGACATCCTTCTTCCTCAATGATACGCTTTAGGTCTTGTGGTCCACAGATGATAACATCAATATCTTCATTATCTTCTTGGAATTCTTTCGATGGTTCTCCAAAACAAGAGCCGATAAGCAGACCTGTACTCTCGTCAGTGAAACCTGCCGACTTAAAACACTTGGGGATAACCAGAGGATTATCTTCTTCATTAAAGGTTAATCCGGTCTCTTCCTTAAGTTCACGAATACCTGCCTCCATCACTGTCTCGCCTTCATCAATCATTCCAGCGGGAAGTTCCAACTGGGGCTCACCAATCACAGGACGATTATTATTCTTGATAAAGACAATCTCTTCACCATGTAAGGCAATCACGGTTACGGCATCGGCGGTTTGACCACCATCCATGTGTTGTTTACCAACTGGACGACGACTGGCGTAGGTATAGGGTCTATCATCTAGAATCTGATACATACCCATCCATTTATTTTCTGCTACTGTTTCTCTCTTCATTACATTCTTTCTGATAGTGACTCGATGGTATCAAACTCTTTCTTACTAGAGTATAAATCCCGTCTGGTGTTGATTAGGTGAATTGCATGTTGGGGACTTTGAGTATCCCAGATTTGCTTAACTCTTTGCTTCCAGTCTTTTAAGTCTCCAATTCTTACTTCAGTGATTGGGTCGATGGGGGTAACCCATCCTGCTGAGTAGTTTACACTGTTATATCGTTTATATGTGTAGTGTTCAATCAGGTACTCCGACCAGTCAATATACTTTCTGCCACCAATGAGCATTGCACAAGCACGATGGTGACCATCACGAATCATCTGGTAACCATCTTCAAACCTAGCGATAGAAATTAGTGGTGCTTCCTTCGGAAGGGTTGTTCTATTAAATAAACCTCCTTCGGAAACGTACTGACTCATTGGAACCACAGACAGTGGATTACGAAGTGAGTTTTGACTAATGCCTACGTTAGATAGATATATCACTTGAAGTCTTCCTTTCTCCATTCCTCATTGGCAACATCTCCTACTTTACCATCATACCTGACAGGAGGGAAGTTAAGAGGATGACCATAACCATGCCCCATACAGTCGTTCTTCACCATAGGCCAGATGGTATCCTTGATAAAGTAAAGGTCTACAAAAATAGTGGGTTCTCCTAGCCGATAGAAACCAAATAAATTCGTTGGGTCAACATAAGCCTCATAACACTCCTTTATTGTGTGGTTTCTTATTAGTTTTCCACCCTTGATTCCCCACATTCCTCCCATCATCAACGCATTCCAGTGTTCCTTACACTCATGCATACGATGGGCATACTTACCAGACTTAATCCATTCCTCTACCGCAGCAGCACCACGAGGGTTAAGCCGAGAGTCAGTGTCACGAAAGATAACATAGTCCGCACTACAGTCATCAATGGCAGAGAAACGCCACATCATCGCATTGTTAGACGGGTTGTTGTGCCAAACGTGATTCTCCTGTGTCCTATCAACACCCTCCATAGGAGGCATGATTTGTAATTCAACATTAGGCAGGCCCCTAAGATGGTTGGTAGCAGGGCAGTCTGCGGCTATATAAAAACGGTTAATCCAACCAGGGTAATGCTCAGCCGAGAGCTTGACGTTCTCAATGGCACCTTGACAATACAGTTTTGATTTTCCCCAGAGGGAATAGCTGATTACTTTTCTCATAGTTTTATTATCTCCGCCATATCACCCAGGTATTTTTTAGTAAGGTCCATCTTCTTTTCTAGCACAGCAATACGGACGTGATAATCCATAAGAAGATTGTTTTGACCTTCGCATATCTCCTCTAGCTTTCGAATGCGGTCTAGCATATGTCTTTCTGTTAATTGTCCCATTACTTATCCTTATTGTGACAAGGACAACTTGCAGAGTGAAGCAAAGAGTCCCCACCATCTTGCCATTGTTTATTTGCTAATATATATTCATGCCCCTTAACTTCAAACGTCACAATATGTGTATTTCTGACAGTGCCATGTTGGACCGCCCAAGACTTCGTCTTAGCCTGTGTCCCCACTGAACATCCAATTACAAACACCGTCGCTAGAAAAATTGCTATACAAGTTTTCATTCCATATCCTTTATTGTCTTATTAAGTAAAGATACAACCTTCTTATTCGTTATCTTCTCTTCGTAATCGTGTAGGTCTGCGTCTGCTATGTTAGACCTTGTTCTTTTAGATAATCCAGCATGACCACGTAAGATGTCGCAAGCCTTGACGTACCTCTTCCTGTTCGCATCAGTGATTTGAAAGTTGTCACCCTTGCAGTCACCAAACAGATACAACTCTTTGAGCCAGCCGACCAAGGTCGCCTTCTTGCCTACTCGATACTCACCATCGGGCGTTGAGGTTAGTATATCACCTACTTTTAATTTAGTCAAAGTTGCTCCGCATTCCTAAAAACCCACAGATACAAACGGTCGTAAGAATCAACACATAAGAGGTAATCTCATAAGGAAGGTATTCCCAAAACATTACCCAGTCAACTAACGCACGAGACGACGCCTCTGGGACAGGTGCCCACCATTCAAGCCAAACACGAATAGAGAGGAACGCTATGAAACAGATTGCAGCAGTTATTCCCAATAAAACATCAACTACTTTTTTCATTCTCTCTTTTCCCCTACGACATTAACCACGTTAGAACAAACGGGTTTAACCAGTAAAGTGCCAGTAAACCCCTTAACGGTCTTTGCCCTAATCTCTACTCCTTGACTATATACAGAGCTATTATCAACAGAAATATCAAACTCACACCCCTTACTGTCTCTCATAATTATATGAGAATGCTCTGGCAGGCAAATATCTTTCTCTTCATAGCCAGTTCGCAGGCAGACACTAGATGTTTTTGTGTCTCCTCCAACTACCGACGCAAGCCGGTCTTTATGGTATTCATTATTAGCCTTAAGCCTGCTAATCTCAGACTGAGCCCACTTAGGTAGCTTATCGAATTGTTTCTGTGTGTAGCCCATTATGATTCTTCCTGGGGGACATCGAGATACCAATCGCCTCGGGCGATACCCTCTGGGTCCACATTGTTTTCAATATAGTCAAGTCTGTTCCTAGCGGCATCTAGAGTTTCATGCCTAGCTAGGGTTTCTGGATGTCCGTTTTTTCCGGTGTGGTACATTATGAGCTAATCCAAATTCCTAAAAAAAGAGCGATTATAAATGACTGAACGGCACTGTAAAAAGTATAAAACTTAATAAAGGACTCACTAGGAGGTTCTTGGTAATTACCCCTTGCCTCACTTATTACTGAGATAATCAACCAAAACGGAAATAGCCAGAACAACCCCGGCACCCACATTAAGATTTTGAGCATTTGCATTTACCCTTTCTCTTTAGAACTTTGTTTATGAGGGAGGCTAGAGCGGCTAAGCCTCCACTTCCAGCAAGGGTTGCAATCACCCACGTTTCAATAATCCAACCACAGATTGGACACCCGAACAATATCACTTTACTGCCTCACAATACTTATCTTGAAATTGTTCGTAGGTTAAAGAGTCGGTAGGAGAACCGTCCACATAGACCATTACACTACCCCTGGGTGCCTCTTCCATCATCTCTGTGGCGACGAACACGCTGATTGTACAGCCGACAAGCGAACCATTACAATCTTCTGTGTCGGGGCCAAATACTGCGAATACTGTGTCAAATCTCATTTTGTTTTCCTTAGTGGGTTTTGTGTTTGTCTCGTCATTATAGCAACTGTTCGTTAATCTGTCAAGGCATAACTCTTCCATACCTCTAAGTCGAATTCGCCTGGGGTCTTACCCTCTGGCACTAATTTAAGAAAGGCCTTTTCGAGCCTACGATAAGCAACGCGAGAACCCGGTGTCACCTTAGGGACGTTCTCTATCCCCTTCTCTTTTAAGAATTTCAAAATGTGCGTGTCTAACGCAGCATACCTCGACTCTGGTTTAAAGCACATGATGAAGAAGCGTGAAGTCTTCGGGCCGATGCCGTAAAAAGAGGCAAGCGTGTCGGCTTTAATACTTCGTAGGTCTTCACAGTGAAAACTATATGCCGCTTCAATGATAGAAGTTGCCTTCATCTTCATTGTTCCTATGCCGTGTTTCTTTAGCATTTTAGCTAACAGGTCACGACGCTCAGACATGCTTCCTTCCTTATTACGGAATTCTAGGTATCTACGAATAACACCAAGAGGTTTTAGTCCATACCCATAGTCATAACTGGTATGTTTTCCGTAACCAAAAGGAATTGCTTGACGTTTCATTTCCTCAAGCATTTTATGCACTCGTGGTGCAATAGTAGAAGCGGTTTTGCCAGCCACACAGATGCAGAAGATAAGAAGTTCTTCCAACTGCTCGTCAGTGTAGTCACGATTTACAATGTTGTTTGGGTCAATCATGTCAGCATTTTACCTTATGGTCGCTAATCTGTCAACTTTCGGTTCGGAAACGAGACCTGGGGGTGTTAAGTGAGACATACGGGTCATTCTCAAGCAACGCAATCCTGTGGCTAAGACCCGCAATCGTTTCTTCTAAACCGCGAAACCTCTTCTCCGTTTCGGATTCAGGTGGGGTGGTGTCGTCTGAAAAGTCTACCTTGTGAGGATTGCTTACATGTTTTCCTACACTATCCATTATGAGATACTCCTAAAAGGGTACGAAGTCCTGTGCGAACAGTATTCCAAACATCACAGTTGTTAGTTTCCTTTACTTCTACCTTGTTATTGCCTCGCCACATACTAATCGAATGGTGATTACTGTCATAACCACTGATAGTGACAAGGCATCTAACTTTTAATCTTTTGTTCAGTCTAAGAAACTCATAAAAGCTTTCTACATCAGTTATCTCTTCTATAAGATAGTATAACTTCTTATTGACTTGATAGTTCATTAGCGAGCGATTCTTTCAAATAGGTGATTAACATGGTGAATATTAGGATTTGCTTCCGTATGGATAGTACCGAGATATTCACCTGTGTCACCAGGACACTCTCTTCCTGTACCAACAAGGACAAACTTGCGAATCTCCATGCTCGCCCCCTTTTCTCCTGAGCATCTAACCCAGACATACCCCTCATTGTTTTGGACTCCTACGGAGAGGATTTCTGCTCCTGTTGGCATTGTGATATTTGGGTAAGTAGTAGAAGGAATCTTAAACTTCCAGATGGTTTTCATGGGCTACTCCGTTAGGATTGAGGGAATTGAATGTCTATTCTATCTTAGCTTCTCACCTAGATTTCGTCAACCTATGGTGTCCCCTTTCCCATCCAAATTTTAGCGACATCACCCTGCCACCCAGAAGTAGGAGGAGTGGCACCTAATTCCTCATAAAGCAATTCGCCAACACGTTCCACACAGAGCGTTGACTCAGGAGGTTGATACATTGAACTATCCTTAATCTCCTCCAACTCTTCGTAGAGCCCAAGGTTGTCCTCTTTCGGAATCAAGCACAGCATACAGCCAATTAGAGTAGTCATGTCACGCATTGTAGTGTC
>Ga0208013_1000417_pt1 | contig 23819 bp, 31 predicted proteins | sample 16_taG_FD_184091 | JGI IMG/M metagenome (GOLD analysis project Ga0208013, IMG submission 184091) | Marine viral communities from the Subarctic Pacific Ocean - 16_ETSP_OMZ_AT15313 metaG (SPAdes) (version 2) | ecosystem: Environmental > Aquatic > Marine > Oceanic | place: Pacific Ocean | collected...
GTTCTTGTTTAACCTCTGCAGTTTTATCAATCATTGAACGCTCTTTCCAGTGCGTCAACAACTCATCTGCTGCATCATAGTTATACTTGTCCGCTTCTTCAAATAAGTTCACTCTAAATTTACTAGCTTTAACCCAATCTTGAAAACCTGTATCTTGTACGATGTCTACATAGTCTGGATGAGCCTGTTCCAATCTTTCTTTGCTAGTATTTTGTGTTTGTTTAGCTTGGAATTCTTGAAACGCCTTGAAGCGAGGATGATTTTCTATTAACGAATTAACCGCTTTACTGGGGTCGTCATAAAAATCTTCGTTATCGTCTTCGGGGTTTGAGTTTTGTGTCGTTTGACTTGTCTGTGAATCATTCCTAGATATTTCAGCTTTAAGGAAACTGTCAGATAAACTTCTTAACTCTCCAATCTCTTGGCTCTTACGTCCAAGCTCTTGTTCTAAGTTTTGATAGCTCTTGACTATATCCTCTACACTCTTACCAGAGAATTTATCCGGTACTTCAAAAGCAGGTTCTTGTGTTTCTGCTTCCTCCATACTTAGGGTTTCATCTGGTTCTACTGTGTTTTCTACTTCTACATCTGCTGATTGTTCTGCAGGGTCTACTACTATATTGCTCATATCATTGTCTCCGCCCGTTAGGGTTATGAAGTTGTAAAAAGATGACGCTAGTTGTCTAGTTCTGTCATCGCTGCTTTTGTTGCGTCTTCTAAAACAATCATTTGTCTTAGAATTGACAACTGACCTCTGGCAAACCACAGGTCTTTTTCGTTATCAATAGAATCTAATCTTTTAACTAATTCGGACATTACTTTTAATTCTTCAATTAAATCTGCCCATCCTTCAGTTTCTAAAAGCTCTATTCTATCTTTATAAAATTGTTGAGTTTCTTTTGGCATTAAGATTTTTTATGTGTATTACAAAAATTTCTAGCTGCTGCTTCGGAGCTAAAGCCCCATTTCTTTAATGCTAATGCTTTACGAGTAGGCTTACCTTTGGCATCTATCATAGGACCAGCCATACCTGCAAACCTACAAGCAAAAGATACACGCCTACTATCAGTTCCACTTCCTTGTGGTGCTTTTAAATTACCGCCGGTCTCTCTGTTATAAGAAGCTCTACCTTTAGCATTTAAACCTCCTTTAGGATTCTTGCCTTCTTTGCGTTGCCACGCTGCTGTCTTAGCCATATTATCCTTGTAACTTTTCTTTTGCTGATGCTATGTTTAATAGTGTTTCTGATTGTAAATGTTCTACTTCTGGAATATTTCTCATAGTTTCACTCTGAGTATTTTCTGTGTCAGCTCTCATCTTATCAATTTGTGCTAAATCTTTTTGCAATTTAAGGAATTTTTCTTGAATCATTAATTCATTTGGTTGTGCTGCTCCGGCTTCTGCTGCATTCTTCATAGCTTTAGTCCCTTCTTCTTGAGCTTCTGCCATAATTTTTTGTATTTCCGCAGACATTTTTTGAAGTTGAAGTTCTTTAGCCATTTGCTCCATCTGTTCTTCTTGTGGTTTAGGCTGCATACCTTGCATAAGAGCTTGTACAATTTGGTCTCTATTGTGCATACTAGAGTTCTGAAATACAGATACTAATATAATATTAAATGCAGGAGAGTCTTTAGGTATTGACTGTAACAAACTTACCATTTGTTGTGCTTCTAACTCTTTAGCCATAATGCCCATTGTAGAATAAGGCACAAACTTGTAATCGTTGACAGGGTATCTGTCTACATCAAACTGTATCTTCCTCCACATACACTTATTTATCATAGGGATAAGGAATGTGTTTTGGAAGTTCATTAGAGTGCGTTTCTGCCTCTTAATAGAAGAAGATTGTTGCATAGACATACCAGCCGATGTAGCTCTTTCAGCACTAGCTTGAGTAGTATCTGACGCACCTGTTCCCATTTGTATCATATTTTGTAATGATGCTACTTGAGTATAAGTATTTTGGTCGGTGCTACCTAATGATAGTGGCATTATTGCTTGCCTCGGGTCGCCATTAGTAAGAATAGTCTTACCCGGTCTGACTTCTAGTTTGACTCCGCGAGGCATACGAGTTGCATCTGCAGCCATCATTGGCGTAGTAGTCAGAGCTAATGAGTCAATGCGTGCTCTCATTTCTGCATCTAATGCTTTTTGTGGATTATATCCTTTTTCACAAACCCCTCTACCCCAGAACTTATTTGGGACTATGTCGTGTTGATAAGACATAAAAGGTCTATCTTCCATCATAAATGGATTAACTGCAGCTCTTAGTATGTATGAATCATTAGCCATAGTAACTACAGCCTCTACTAACTCATCATCATTAAAATCAAAATCATCCATAGATTCATTTTCTTCTAAAAATCTAGCGGGAACTTTACCCCAGTATTCTGTAATTTTAATTTGGTCGTTAGCATCTGCACGCGATTCTTCAGGGTCAAACCCTTTTAACGTGTCTACATTATAGGTTCCTTCTATAAATACATCTCTATATGTACCATTCTCGATACCTTCTATAATACTATGTCTAGGTTTAATTACTTCGTGTGCGACACCAAGTGCTTCTTGTATACTAGTAGCTGAAGGGTCAATAAGAAATTCTTTAGGGCTGATAGCTTCAACACTTACATCAATAGCTGTTTCTTCTTCAAGAACTCTTTCTGTAATCATTGTTCCTTCTATTGGTACTTCTACTGGATATCTCCAAGTTTTTTCGTTTACAGATATTTTACCAATACCAGTACCATATACAGCACCATTTAAAAATACTTCACATAAAGCATCCTTACATCCTGTCCCTTCTAAATCTTCTTGCAATAAATTCCTAACATACTCAGCGTCTGATGGGTCTTGGTCTAATTTATCATCTTTGATATCAAACCACTTACCTCTGCCAAATGTAGCCTCCTCGATTTCAGCAACAGATGATTCAACCGCTTGTTGTAGTGCAGGGGCTATTAAACGAGACTTTTCAGAATGTCTAGTTTTATCGCTAGATTTCCATATGCCACGCCATAGACGATAATACTCGTCCCAATTATCTAGATAGTTAGAGTCTCTGTGATTTCTCCACTCTTCTAAACGAGTGCCTAACCATCCTGCTAATCCTTGATATTTATTTTCGTCCATTAGTATCCTGCAACATCATCATATGGTATCCACTCCTCTTCTAATTCAATTGTGTGCATAAAATCTGCTACACTAACTTGGTCTATATAAGCAAGAGAGTCGATAATGTCATCGTGTGTTCCCTTGCTAGGAAATTCTATTAACTGTGTTTCTAGCTCCCCATTCCAATTAGTATTACGGTTAAATGTAATTTTGCCGTGTTCTAATCTACCTTGTAGAGCCCAAGTAATTCTATCTGCTTTCTTCTTACCACCGTGGGTTACATCTGTTATGACTACCCATCTACCTTGTGTTCTCATCTCATCTTGTAGATAAGGTAAGATAGCGTTCTTTAACGCTCCAGATTCTATTCCTACAGTAGTTGCTTGATTTTCAATTGCAGCCTGTAATATTTTAGAAGCAGTTTCTTTAATATTCCATCTACCGTGGAGTATATCTTTGACCCACCATTTATCACCGTGGATTTTAACGATTGATATAGCTGTTTCATCTAACTTACTCCCTTTAAGACCACGCTCTTTTTCCACTGCTTCAAAGCCCGCAGGGTCAACCGCAATAACAAAATTGCCTTCCTCCGGTTCATTTTCATCATACTTAATCCATTCATTTTTAAAGATGCCTCCAGTAAAACTTACAAACGAGGCTTCAAATTCTTGTCTAAATGCCTGTGTAGACATTGTTCTTTTTGCTACTTCTACCTCTTTAGGGTCAATCAGAGGATTATCTGTAGATGTATACTGAAATGCTTCCCAGTCTTCATCTTTTTCTGCCTCTAAAAACAAATCATAGAAGTGATTCTTTCCGGCTGGAGTCCCAATAAAGAGTGCACCACCTTTTACATCCGAAAGCGTAGGTCTTATAATCTGTTCCCATACCTCTACCTTCATAGAAGCATATTCGTCAAGAACAACATAAGCAAGTCCCACGCCCCTCAGAGTATCTGGTCGGTCAGAACCCTTCAAGCTAATTCTCCTACCATTGACTAACTTCATAGTAGCTGTATTCTCGTGGGTAGTCTCTATAAGGTCTGTATCGTGCAACAGTTCCTTGAGCATATTCCACATAATATCTTTAGCTTGCTGAAAAGTAGGACCTATATAAAAGACATCCTTACTTTCCGACTGTAGAGCTTTGATTATAAGTATCCACGCTGCTAGTCTGGACTTTCCAAATCGCCTACCCGCACTTACGACTTTAAATCGGGCAGTGCTATTGAAGATTTCTAGCTGTGCAGGATGTAATTGTACATCTAACTCTTTAGCCATTACCAATACTCACAATTGTTTTGTCAATATCAGCTTCTTCTATTATAACACCATCTTCATATGTTAGTTCTTTCTGGTCTTTCTCTTCTATTTCTACTTTCTTAGCTTCAAGACCACCAACATTAATAATTACATTACCCTTATCTTCTGATGACCTAAATTCTACTGACTTAGTTGTAGGAATAATTCTATCCATACACATCTTAAGACAGGTCCTGTCACCTTCGAGTGCTAAGTCTATAACTTTCTGGACAATCTCCGGTCCTTTGTTAGACATCAACTCTCTGCTCAGTGCTGTAAACTTGTTTACTGAGCCTTTGGGTCTACCGTTAGGGTTTAAACTCTTCATACCCTTGTAAAGATTAGGCGAACCCTTGTTCTTTTTAGACATCCTATTTACTCTCCTAAAGTTATACTATAGTTTCAACTAAAATGGAATAAATTAGAATGATTATAAAGGTTATTTCTAAGAGAAGCCTTTTAGGTGAATCTTTGTTTTTTATATCTATAGTAATAGTATAGCATACTTTTCAATGATTGTCAATAGAACAAAGCAAATAAAGTCTTAAGTCCCTCTCCGCACCTCCGGATTTCTAGCATTTCACTAATAAATAACTAATTTTACCCAAATTCACTCCAATCTGCGAATGAGCCTATATATTATACACGCACGGTCCTATTGGGTCCCCGGGGTGTCACTTTGGATAGCGTGTGGGACTGGCTCAAGATACATATGTGAGACAAAAGAGAGCGTGAGTGACACTCTAGACAACTACAGTATCTGTCACCAGTGACAAACATTTATAAACTATTTTTTATCAATAGTGCTTGCAAGATAATCATTTGTGTATAATAGACCCATCTTAAGCGGGATTGCTTGAGAGCCTAGATAGACAAAATATCTAGGAATAACAATAACTTAAAAGGAAATACAATGAAAAATAAAATGACAGATACACAACAGATAGCAAACTTTATTGACACTCTAGGTAACATTCGCAAGGCGGAGGGTCAAGTCACAGAGACCTTGAAGACTGTAGCAACTAACAGTAAATTCAAGGAAACATTCTTAAAGGCTATGAACAAGAACCTCACAACTCTAGAGAATGAAGACCTCAAAGAGTTTAAGGGACGTGTACACAAAATGCAAAAGCTCATAGCTAAGAAGAAGACACAAGAGTCTATCTTGAATGCTAGAGATAACGCGGAGCCTGATACTCATCACTACACTATCCGCTTAGTCAATGATAAAGACATCACTGAGAGAGGGACTCACAAGGAAGCTGATAGAGGTAAATTGAGAGAATTCTGCTTAGTCAAGCCGGAGCCTACACCAAAGGCAGAGAAGACAATCAGTGAGATTGTAGGAGACTGGCAAGAAAAGGTATTGGGAGAGAATTCCGATATGTCCAAAGAGGAGTATGAGAGACAAATGCTAGACCTCAAGGCGCAGATACTTATTGAGACTGTTAATATGAAAGTCAAAAAAGCTGCTTAGACTTTAGCAACCTAAAGAGCCCGCCTTGTGCGGGTTTTTTTTGGTCCAGAGTTTGTCACCAGTGACAGATTGTTAACTAGTCATTGACTATACAATTTAATCAATATATCATTGGGACAAATCAAGCAAGGGCTAAGCCTTAGTGAGATAGAGAAGTCCTCCAGAATCGAAGATATGGAGCCCACAATTAACAGATACCATAGGAGATTATATGGAAACAGTAAGAATAGGAGAAAATGATTACTCCAGAACAAAAATCAAAAATAACATACTCAAGGTCTATAAAGTGAGTGTGAATAGTGAGCAAAATGATTGGTATAGAGAAGCCCACCAGTTCGGAGTTGAGGTCTCTAGCTTTTTAAAGTCATTCAAAAATTATGATGTCACTGTGAATCAAGTTCTAGGCATTGTCTCTGCGTTGTCTCCGCTCAAAGAGTGGGAGAAGAACAAAGAGATTGCAGTTGACTTTATCTTAACCGGTGACTGCGGACATATGGGAGCGAACAAGCGTAAAGCTAGAGCGATTCTAGATTGTAATGGCTCTGATGATAAAATACTGGAGATTCTAAGCGGTCCGAAGACATCACGCTTTTATATGAATATGATGTATCCGGACGGAACCGGAGTGACAGTGGATAGGCACGCGATTGCTATCGCTATCGGACGGACTGCCACAAATAAAGAGCAAGCATTAACACCAAAAGCCTATACATTTATAGAAAAGTGTTATATAATGACTGCTGAAACATTAGGACTGGACCCGTTACACCTCCAGTCTATCACTTGGCAGGCTTGGAAGCGTATCAAATAGTTTGTCACCGGTGACACAATTTTAATCAAAAGACTAGGAGGTCTAATGAGTATAGGAATGCACGTTGCATACGATATACCAGTAAGAAAATGGGTATATCTTGAGGGAGTCGATTCAGAGGAGGTAGCTAAAAGGCTACTCCTTGAAAAGATAGAGAAAGATGATGACATCTTAGATACACATAAACAAGATGTTAAAATTAAAATTTATTATTATGGAGAAGATTGAATGAAAGTATTTGAAGTTACACTAGACGTAAACACTACGTTACACACTGAGGTTGAAGCTGAAACCAAAGAAGAAGCTATCAAAATTGCAGAGCGTCAAGCCTATGAAGATACTTGGGGATGTACTGCTATCTTTTCGCACGTTAAGTTAGTCGATGCGGAGGAGGTTCCAACTGATGAGTAAAACAGTATCAGTACAAAAATCTTGGGGTGACGGTGAAATAGACGTCACTCTCGAGGAATTTCAGAAGAAATTTCAAGAGCATCACCAACTATATCTATTAGTTGACTACACAGAACTAGATTCTATGACAAAATACCTTGACAGAATCAAAGGAATGATAGATAATTTAGCTACTCGGAAGTTTGATATACTTTACGAGAGACAACAAAATAAACCAAAAGACTAGGAGGTCTTATGACACAGGAAGAAATGATAGTAAAACGCGAGGATTTGTATAAATCTTGGGGCTATGAGATAGAAAAGCTACCCTTTGGAGCTCATATGTGGCTCGAACCGGAGAAAAACACAAGACAGAACCCATATTCTGGAGTCACTGTCGAGATGAATCCGGTAGAACTGGCTATTTATGACCATACGATGCAGTCTTATCACGAGCACATCGAGTTAGGCACTATGGGTGACTATAAAGAAGCCAGAAAACTATACAAAGACTTCAACAAGGGCAAGAATTGGTTCATTGAGAACAATATCAGAGCCTATATGGACTTGATTGACTGATGAGTGGCAGAGATTGGAGCCCTCTCAAGGAAATCAAGCTAATTGACACTGCGGTAGAGCTGAAAAGAGTGACTAGGCTCTACCAAGATGCTGATTTTGAGGATAATCACCGCTTAGTTACAGTTTACGGACGAAAAGCTAGGCATTTACAGACTCTGGTTGACTCTGGAGTCGAATACACTGTTAATTTTTAGGAGATATTATGGAAATAAGCGTATATGCAAGCGATGTTAAGGATTTAGACGAAGAACTCGACAGAAAATTCAATATAAAAGAAGAGTACGGAGAGTTAATTTTTAGAAAAGATGGGAGATTACACCCACAAGCAGATTATCTGGCTCAAGGTGGCTATTATGTTGACCCTCATAGTTATTTAGGTATAATGCAGGACTTACAACGACAAATTCTTTGGCTCCAAGAAGAACAGAGAGCACAAGAACATTATATTAAAGAGTTACAAGAAAAATTAGACGGTGATGGGTGGAACACGAAATGAATCCTAACTATAATACAGATGTCTACAAGCAGGCATTAGAAATAAACAAGGACCTCAAGCGTAAGAACGACAAGCTAGAGGAGAAAATTAAAGAACTTATGGAAATAATAGAGGAGTTAGTAAATGCACAAGAAACCACTGATAAGTAGATTAGCTGAGATATATGAAGCCCAGAAGTACACATACTTTGTGACTGACGGTGAAGGTAATTGTATGGCTAAAGGTATGACAGAGATTGACGCTAGAATACACTCTATGAAAGACCCTAACTGGTCTATTGGTAGAGAAGAAAGTTTGTCACCAGTGACAGATTATGAGCCTAACGAAGACTTACCATTTTATAATGATGATGGCACTGCTATCACTTATGAGAATAAAGACATACTAAGTGAGGAGGATTTCGATGCGATGTAAATGTTGTGACACCCTGCTCACTGAATGGGAGTCTAAGGCAAAGGACCCTGCTGATAGAACACAGTATCTAGACTTGTGTGGTGTCTGTAGATACCACTCCAATCCTTATTCTTATTTAGATGATGATGAGGTACTAAAAAAAGAAGATATTACTATTGACATTGGGTGAGGAATAGTTTAAAATATTACTATAGATTCAATTAAAGAGATAACTATAATAATTATCACTTTAGTTGAGTCTAAAGTAGTTTGGCTGTTGTGATTTAGAGTCCGTCACAGCAGTCTTTTTTTTCAGGGCTCCGAGGAAAAACTATGATAACTAAAGGTATAGCAAAGTATGTCTATCTAGACAGTACAGAAAAATTCAACGGTGAGGATACCGGTAAGTACACACTTACTGTCTCTGTTGACGATAAAGAAGCCAAAGCACTAGAGTCAGCAGGTGTTAAGGTTCGCACCATTCAGACAGAAGATGGAGGGTCTTACAAGGCTCGTAAGTTTTCTACAAAGTATCCGTTGTCTTTTGATATGGTGAAGATGGCTGATGATGGCGAATCAATCGGACACGATTTTGGAGCTGAAAGCGAAGTACAGGTACTATGGAAAGCAGGACAAGAGCACCCACAACACGGGGTAGCTACTTACTTGACCGCAGTAAAGGTACTTAAGCGTACCGAAGGGTACAAATCTGCAGACTCTGAGACGAGTGAGTTCTTCGCATAATCATTCTACTTTTGTAGAGCATAAGCCCTGCCCTGCCTGTAGAAATACAGGTGGGGACAGAGCAGGTGATAACCTAGCTATCTATTCTGATGGTCACGGTTATTGTAACGCCTGTGGTCACTATCAAAAGAGTGTCACCGGTGACAAAGATTATGAGGAGGTATCAGTTATGCAGACAATCACACCGAGAGGTGTATCTGGTGCGTCAATTAAAGACAGACGCATATCATCTAACATCACATCTAAGTTTGGTGTGACTGTAGGTTACGACAAGACCGGTAAGATAGAGAAACATTACTATCCATACTACGACTCTAACGAGAGCAACAGGCTACTCGGCTATAAAGAGAGAACTGTCGAAACCAAAGAGTTTCAAATAATAGGAACGAACAAAGGCTCTGGTCTGTTCGGACAGAATGCTAACCGCTCCGGTGGTAAGTATCTGACTATCTGTGAAGGTGAAATTGACGCCCTCTCGATTTCAGAAATGTTCGATGGCAAGTGGCAGGTGGTCTCCCTTAAGAACGGGGCGTCTTCTGCGTCACGAGATATCAAAGACAATCTAGAATACATCGAGTCGTTTGATAATGTGGTGCTATGCTTCGACCAAGACCAAGCAGGCTTTGATGCGGTGAAAGCCTGTCAAGATATTATATCTGTTGGTAAGCTCAAGGTGTGCAAGCTACCTATGAAGGACGCTAGTGATATGCTAGTGAACGGAAAGGTCAAGGAGTTCACCAATGCTTGGTGGTCTGCTGAGTCTTACACTCCGGCAGGTATCATCAGAGGTAAGGATACTTGGGAACATCTACTTAAGGATGAGAACCTACTTACTGTCGACTATCCGTGGCAAGGTCTTAACACTTTGACTTATGGATTCAGAGCGAAAGAGTTAGTAACTATCACCAGTGGCTCTGGTATGGGTAAGACTAGTGTCGTTAAGGAATTAGAGTCTTACATACTTAACAGCACTGATGATAACCTAGCTATCATTCACTTGGAAGAATCCATCGAGCGTACTGTTAAAGGCTTGATGTCTATCGAAGCTAATGCTCCTATCCATATACCTCAGTACGAAAGAGAGCTGAGTGATTCGGATAAGAAAGCACTGTGGAAGAAGTCAGTTGGTGATAAGAATGTGTTCTTCTATGACCACTTCGGTAGTATGTCAGAGGACTCACTGCTTAATGTCATTAGAACCTATGCTAAATCCTATGATTGTCAGTGGATTGTATTGGACCACTTGTCTATCGTAGTCAGTGACCAAGACGGTATAGCTGATGAGCGTAAGGCGATTGATGCTATTATGACTAAGCTCCGTAAGATAGTACAGGAGACTGGCGTAGGCTTGTTCCTTATATCTCATCTTAGGAGACCACAAGGCAGGGCTCACGAAGAAGGTGGACAGGTGAGTCTCTCAGAGCTTCGGGGTTCCGCAGCAATTGCTCAGTTGTCTGACATTGTAATAGGCTTAGAGCGTAATCAACAGGACGATGACCCTATCATTCGTAACCAGACAACACTACGGGTTATAAAGAATAGGTTCTCAGGTCTTACTGGTCCCGCTTGTAAGCTACAGTATGACAGTGACACCGGAAGATTAACGGAGGTAGATGATGAACACAGCTTTTTTTGACATAGAAACTGATGGACTCAACGCTACTAAAGTACATTGCATTTGTGCGATGCTTGATGACGGTGAGTCTACTGTTTATAATTTTATAGGAGGAGAAGCCAATGGACTTTTTCGAAAATGGTTGGCATCAGAAAGTGTCGACACTCTTGTGGGACACAACATTATTAATTTTGATGTTCCTATTTTGCGTAGGCTTACTGGGATGGATTGGGCTTTTAATCTACGGGACACTCTCGTACTTAGCAGACTACATAACCCTAGCCTTGATGGTGGACATAGTTTAAGGTCTTGGGGTGAGAGACTAGGCAATTATAAAGATGACTATCAAGGTGGTTGGGAAGAGTATAGCCACGAGATGTTAACTTATTGCCAACAGGATGTACGGGTAACTAAGGCTTTGTATCACCATCTTGTCACCGGTGACAAAGATTCACTAGCAGTAGAGATAGAACATAAGACTGCCGACATCATCAGAGAGCAGACCGACAACGGTATGATACTCAATGAAGAGCGTGCTTATGAACTACTAGCTGAGATGAAGGAGAAGGTACTAGACATAGAGGACGAGGTACACAAGAAATTTGAACCTCTGCCTGTGTGGATAAACCTGAAGCATCCCGGTGATAAGACACACAACAAGGATGGTAGTGTATCTAAGAGGTATCAAGCACAGTTGGATAGAGGTGCTGATTGGAATACATATTTAGAATGGGGATACTATGAGTACCCAGAGTTTAATCTTGGGTCTCGACAACAGATAGCTAAGTACCTCCAGCACTTCGGCTGGAAACCTAAATCATTTACTGAGAAGGGCAACCCTATCGTAGATGAGAAGGTACTTAAGACTGTTAAGATACCCGAAGCACAATTGATTGTAGATTACCTCACACTGACCAAGCGTATAGCTATGGTAAAGAGTTGGGTAGAAGCTATCAATGAGCATACTGGTCGAGTACACGGTAGGGTAAACCCTTGCGGTGCAGTCACCGGTAGAATGACACACTCTAAACCTAACTGTGCCCAAGTCCCTGCGACTAGACACGGTAGAGATGGTAGCATCTTGTGGGGTTTCGAGGGTGGTTATGGTGCTGACTGTCGTAACCTATGGACCGTGCCTGATGGCTACAGTCTGGTAGGTTGTGATGCTAGTGGACTAGAGCTTAGAATGCTCGCCCACTATATGGATGATAAGGCATACACTGATGAGATACTTAACGGTGATATACACAGTGCTAATCAGAAGTCAGCAGGACTACAGACTAGAGACCAAGCCAAGACTTTTATCTATGCGTTCCTATACGGAGCAGGAGATACTAAGATAGGCGAGGTAGCAGGAGGTGGTGCAAAGCGTGGTCGTATACTTAAGAAGAACTTTCTTGATAATACTCCCGCGTTGAAACACTTGCGTAGTAAGGTTGCAGACTCCAGTAAGAAGGGGTGGGTGACAGGACTAGATGGTAGGAAGCTACACATACGCTCAGAACATTCAGCACTTAATACTCTACTACAGAGTGCGGGTGCGGTTATAATGAAGAAAGCGTTGGTGTTACTAGATACATATGCTAAGCAGTACAACATAGACTACAAGTTTGTACTCAATGTGCACGATGAGTTTCAGTGTGAGGTCAGAGATGACCAAGCTGATTTCTTCGGTGGTCTAGCGGTAGGAGCTATCATCAAAGCAGGTAAAACTTTTAATCTAAACTGTCCACTGGACGGTGAATACAAGGTAGGTAAAACGTGGCAACAGACACACTAGTAGACGATATATATCGTATGATAGACACCAAAGAAATAGCAGATGGTGTACCTGTCGAGCAAGTAATAAATGACTTCGGTGAGAATGTGAAGCAGATATTACGAAACAATATTACAGAGAGTAAGTTTGATAAGCGTAAACTTAGAATGTCTAACATCGGTAAGAAGGATAGACAACTGTGGTATTCTTATAATGGATACAAAGGTGAGGAGCTTATGCCCCACACTAGAATCAAGTTCCTTTATGGTCACTTGATTGAAGAAATGATACTAGCACTTACTAAACTCTCTGGTCACGATGTGACACACGAACAGAAGCAGGTAGAAGTAAACGGTATCAAAGGTTCTATGGACTGTAAGATTGATGGTGTACTAACAGATGTTAAGTCAGCTTCACCTTATGGGTTTAAGAAATTCAAGGATGGTTCACTCATTAATGATGACCCCTTTGGATACATAGACCAAATCAAAGGCTATGCTCACGCAGAGAATACAAAGGATGTTGGTTGGTTAGTTATGGATAAGACCAACGGACATCTAACATACCTCAAGTATGATATGGCGGATGAATCTCAGTGGTACTGGACTAAGCTAAACTTCTTCTCGATAGTAGACAGAATTAAATCTATCAAGAATATAGTTAAGTTATCTAAGCCACCTAAGAGATGCTACGAACCTATACCTGATGGTAAGTCTGGTAATATGAAGTTACCTGTAGGTTGTAGCTACTGTTCATACAAGCACGAGTGTTGGGGCGATGAGCTTAGAACATTCCTGTACTCTAACGGACCGAGATACTTAATTAAAGTTGAGAACTTACCACAAGTTATAGAGGTAGATAAAGATGGCAACAAAGTTTCGGAGTAAGCTAGAGAAAGAATGTGCGGAAGCACTAGGCAGAGAGTGGAAGTATGAGCCCTGTAGGATAGCCTATACGATACGAAAGAACTACACCCCTGACTTTGTTAAGGGTAAGTATCACATAGAGGTTAAAGGGTTCTTCCGTAGTGGTGACAGACAGAAGTACAAATCAATTGCTGAGCAGATGAGATTTGAAGGCAAGGATTTAATCTTCTTAATGCCACGACCAGACTCTAAGGTAGCCAAGGGTAATAAGATTACTTATCGACAGTGGTGTGATAAGTATGATATTAAAATATTTTCAACTAAAGAAATTAAGGAGCTTAAGAAGTGGACGAAGATAACATAAATCCAAATCATTATAAGCAGGGTAATATTGAGGTCATAGATTTTATCTTAGACCAAGATATGGATTACCTAACCGCATCTATCACAAAGTATATCTGCCGATGGCGATTTAAAAACGGGATAGAAGATTTAAAGAAAGCTCGGTGGTTCTTAGATAAACTTATAGAACACGAGGGAGGGCAGTATGGCACTAACATTAAATGAATTAAAGGAACGCATAGTTCAGGAAGCCATAGACCCTTGTACTCTGTGTGAGGTATTGGACATAACAACGGAAGATATCTTACACGAGTTCGAAGATAAACTATTAGATAAACGAGAGGAGTTTGATGATGCTAATGATACCGACTGAGAACTTTGCCTTACTGATAGTAGCGTTGCTTACAATAGGAGGATTCTTATTGTGGAGACACGGTACTAAATGTTATGACAGAGGAATAACTGATGCGATACTTATGCACAGACAAGGAAGACTTAAATATAATACTTACTTAGATGACGATGGAAAGAAAATGGTGAACATCGAAATCGACCCACTGGAGGATGAATGAACCAATTACCAAATGATTACCAAAACTTTATTGCACTTAGCAGGTACGCACGATGGCTACCTGAGAAGAAACGCAGAGAGACTTGGAAAGAAACCGTTGCCCGTTACTTTGATTTTATGGAGGGGCATCTTAAAGAGAATACAAACCAAGAGTTAGTACCTAAGACTAGGAAGATACTTGAGGAAGCAGTATGTAACTTAGAAGTTATGCCTAGTATGAGAGCTCTTATGACCGCAGGTCCTGCCTTAGCTAAGAATAATATAGCAGGGTACAACTGTGCTTACTTAAGTGTAGACCACCCGAAAGCATTTGATGAGTGTCTATTTATATTAATGCACGGTACTGGTGTAGGCTTTAGTGTTGAGAGACAAGCAGTTAATAAACTACCCGAGGTTCCGACAGATATGGTAGAGGTTGATGATACTATTGTAGTACAAGATAGCAAGGAAGGATGGCAGTCTGCATTCCGTAAGCTAATTACTTATCTCTATGATGGCGAGATGCCTAAGTGGGACTTCTCTAAGGTTAGACCTAAAGGTTCTAGACTAGCTACCTTTGGTGGCAGGGCTAGTGGACCAGAGCCTTTGCTTGACTTGTTTCATTTTGCTACTAATATCTTTAGCGAAGCAGGTGGGCGTAAGCTAACAAGCTACGAGTGTCACCGTATGATGTGTAAGATAGCAGAGGTAGTTGTAGTGGGCGGTGTTAGACGAAGTGCCCTAATCTCTTTATCTAATCTAACTGATGAGCGTATGCGTAATGCTAAGTCTGGTCAGTGGTGGTCTGATACACCAGAGATGGCACTAAGTAACAACAGCGTATGCTACACAGAGAAGCCTGACATTGGTATCTTTATGAAGGAGTGGACATCACTGTATGAGTCTAAGTCTGGTGAGCGTGGTATCTTTAATAGAGAAGCCGCGATTAAACAAGTAGCGTCTATAGGTAGGAGAGATACTGACCACGACTTCGGTTGTAATCCTTGTAGTGAAATCATATTGAGAGATGGACAGTTTTGTAATCTTACTGAGGTTGTAGTGAGAGCGGAAGACACGCAAAAGGATATACTCCGTAAGGTTAGACTAGCTACTATACTGGGTACATTCCAAGCATCACTGACTAACCTCAAGAGATTGAGACCTAAGTGGGTTCATAACACAGAAGAGGAAGCACTACTAGGTGTATCTCTTACTGGTATTATGGATAATGCTTTTATGAATTATAGTAATGATGATAGTAGAGGATACTATGGTAAGCGTAGCCTGCCTGATTTTCTATCTGACCTTAGAAAAGAATCTGTTAAGACTAATGAGCATTGGTCAGAGCTACTAGGTATTAAACAAGCTACTGCTACTACTGCTATTAAACCTAGCGGTACAGTCAGTCAGCTAGTCGACAGTGCCAGTGGTATACACACTAGACATAGTGATTACTATATTCGTAGGGTTAGAGCAGATGCTAAAGACCCTATAGCACAACTTATGGAAGACCAAGGCATACCTGCTGAAGCTGATGTAATGAAACCTAACAGCGTTAAGGTATTCTCTTTCCCTATGAAAGCCCCTAAAGGTGCAGTAACTAGGAACGAGAGGAGTGCTATAGAACAACTAGAGCTGTGGCTTATGTATCAAAGATACTACTGTGAGCACAAGCCTAGTGTTACTGTCAGCGTGAGAGAACACGAGTGGATGGATGTAGGTGCGTGGGTATACAAACACTTTGATGAAGTATCAGGTGTTAGTTTTCTACCACACTCAGACCATACATATCAGCAAGCACCATATGAAGAGTGTGATAAGAAGACACACGATGCTCTAGCTAAGAAGATGCCTAAAGCAGTAAACTGGGATTTGATTAGTGAGTATGAGCTTACAGATATGACAGTAGGAACTAAGACACTAGCCTGTACTGGTAGTGTGTGTGAACTTGTCGACCTCGTTGAGGAAGAGAGGGATGTAGAATGAAATATTATTATTTACTTATAATCTTCCCTTTAGTTATTGTTTTATTAACAGGATGTACTACACTCCAAGACAAATTAAAAGAAGAACAACAAATACAACAACAATTAAAGTGTTCTCCTGCTAACAGTATAAATTGCACAGGATGGGAAATATGAAAATATTAGAAGGAATTATGTACACCGTTTATTTTATGGCGGGAATGATTTCTACAGGGTGTCTAGTCTACATAGTTATGTGGTTAGACGCCCTTAGAAAGGGGTGGCTTGTTTAGCCAAACGAGTGGCGGAAAGTAAACCACCTAAAAATACTTGGGGTCTCGTCCGTATGGATGGGACTTCCAAGCTATATTGGAAACTAAAACACACTAAAAAAGATGACACCGGTGTCAAGAATCCTAGGCTTTGGCGGTCAGATTGGCGCAAATAGACCCTACCCTACCCCTTGCTTACATAGAGAAGTCCTCTAGAATCGAAGATATGGAGCTCACTTTTTTAACATTACAGGAAAGTATCCTATGAATGAGTCTAAAATAATAAAAGCACTCAATGGTTTTGAATATAACTTTAAACCTATGGACGATAAATTCTCTAGGTACGATGCCTTCGATGAGAAGAATGGTATTATGTTAGAGATTAAATGTAGACACAAACACTACCCAGATACTATTATTGAGAAGATAAAGTTTGATTGGAACAAAGAGTTTGCAAAAGAACACGGGTTTGAATTTTGGTACGCAGTATCTATGCCAGAGAAACCCGGAAGCCACACTGTGTATGTCTTCGACCCCGCTAATCTAGAGGAAGAAGAAGAGGGATATGATTTTAAATGGCACATAAAAAAACTCCCTCAGAACACAGAGTTCAAAGGGAGCAAATGGATTGACAAAGAAGTTGGTTATCTACATATAGATGATTGTCTAATGTCCTTTGAAGAAACAACTACCCACTAAAAATGTTCACTAGTGAACTATTTAATCTTGTCCTTAGCGTTTGTCTTTTCATCACTAAGAACATTCTTAAGGACTTGTATAGTCTTTCCTTGACCTATTCCTGTAACACCGGGTTCAGTATGTTTAAATAAACCTTTGGCAAGGGCTACATCAAGTGGCATACGAGTAGCTCCTGCCCAATCTGCACCTAAGTCATCAACAGAAAAAGCTGTAGCTCTTCCTTTAGTTGGTCCTTTACCTATAAGAGCACCTGCACCGTCCATAATTTCTTTAAATAGACCTCCTTGTAGGCTCGTAATAGTGCCTGTATATTGTTTAGCAGGTCCAAACCTATTAGCAATATTACTAGACATAACATAGTGCCTAAGTAAATCTTCATCTACATCATAGCCTTCACTCTTAAAACTGTTGTAAAGAAACTCTGCTTCTTTATCCGAGTCACTAACAAAGGTGTTTAAAAAGTTAGAGCCTGAGTCTATAACTTTACTTAATAACATTCCTGATGTTACTGCCATACTACCTCGCAGGAGTCATAGCTTTTCTAGCTTCAGACTCAATTACTTTAAGTTCTTTTCTTAATCTTTTTATTTCTTTTAAATATTTATCTTTATCCACTCTACCACCTTTATAATCAGCTAGAAGTTTTTTACCTACGCTTTCTAAAGAGCTCATTCTATTCTTGTATAAGAAACCTACTCTTGTTTTGTACTTTCTTTCATCATAATTCTTTACTTTAAATCCTATACCACTTAATAAAGATTCTCCTACAGTGAGGTCATCTTTACTTGGATGTCTCTTACCTTCTGATGCTATAGCATTTTTAATCTTAGATGCTTGATGATACATAGGTACAAACTCTTTAGCAAAGATAGACATCCTAGCTTCTAGCTCATCCTCAGAGCTCTCAGAACCTATTCCCGGAACCATCTTAGTAGTGAAGCTATCAAACCCTGTAACTGTTTTGTATATACCTCCGATTGCTCCTGATGATGGCTGAAGAGGTGCGGGTATTCCCGGTATATCTAGACCAGAAGTTCTTAAGTCTAACACATCACCACCCGGAACCCATCTACTTACATCTAAGTATTGACTCTTATCTGTTCTAGGAACTTTAATTAAAGTGTGAGCACCCGGAATAACTTTAGAACCTAGAAGGTCGTAACCTAAGTTTAATTCTTTTTGTCTCTTTCTTTCTGTAGCCACATCATCTTCTGATATGTCAGCACCTATAGAGTTAAGACCTTTCAATATGAGAGCCCACTTAGCCATCTTCCAAGGTCTCTTTATTGCTGTCTCTGCAAGAATCGGAGCAACTCTGTAGGTATAAGATACAAAGGGAAGTATACTTTCTCTGAGCATATTGATACCCGGAGCAGCTATCTCGTAATCTAACATATATTTTCTAGAGAACATAGCAGCTTCTTTATACTGTGTGTCTGTAGGAGTTCTGCCTCTAGCAACATTCTTAGCTAGATGGTCTTTAAATAAAGCTAGTCTAAAAACATTATCTTCAGCAGCATATAAGTCATCTAAGTGAGTCTTCTGTGTATACTTAGCTATGCCCTTAAATCCCTGCCATAATCTATTAGGCAAGTCTCCATCATTCTTTCCTTTACCTCTCATATATTTTTTATAGATGTCTCTCTCGTAGTCTGTTAATTCTCGTTTCATAACATCCGCATCAAACACACCAAGTATCTTTGCTTTTCTAAAGTCTTCTGTTTCTTGTTTGTTTCTGCCTTTAAGAGTCATACCTATTTTTGCTTTCTGAAAATCAGAAGCAGCACTTCTAAGGTATTTGTAATCTGCATCTACTAAATCATAAAGAATATGATTAGACATTATGTTGTTCATATGTACCACAGGATTTAAAGATGTCTTACCTCTTTTCCAATACTGTAGCATTTTGTGGTGTACTTGACCTATAACTCCAGCAACGGTGTCTCCTCTTTCATATCTTTTAAATCCATTAGCCCATTGTATATCACTAGCTACTTCTTTAGGAACCCATTTTCCTGCTAGAGAACCATACTCAGGAACTCCTCCTGAATTTTTTATAGTAGTCTTAGGCATCTTGACCCAGTCAGGGTCAGCTATTTTTCCTTCAGGACCATCTATCATTGGGGCTTTCTTCCTAACTATTTGTTTACCGTCAGATTTTAATTTAGTTAAATCATCATAAAATTTAAAGGTTGTTAAATCTCTAGTCATAAGTTTACCTGTCTTAGCCATAGCATAAGCAGCACTTATAATCTCTCCATTCTTTTTTCTTTCTGCCGGTGTCCAATCTCTATTTATTTTCTGAGTCTTTTTGTTTCTGCTCATAACACCAACCTTACGCCAACCATCTTTAATATATTTATCTACATCTTTAACATCAACCTCTATTGTTTTTCCTCTACGCATAAACTCAGAACCAAAGACTCTCATTTGATTCTCATCTCTTATGATATCTCTTTTCATAGGACCTGATGTTTTTTCATATGACCTGTATAGATACTTACCTTTATTTTTAAGATAAGTTTTTTTACCTAATATTCCTAAGTCTACTAGTTCTTGTCCTATACCGTCTACTAATTCTCTTCCTTCCTTGCTTAAGTTTTTCATATTAGCAGGAACAGCAGACTTTTCTCCAGTAAGTATCCTGTAAAGAAGGGCATCTTGGTCTGGAGTTAGTTTGTCATATCTTCCTAATAAGTCATCAAACTTAGAAGCCCATTCGTTTTCAGAAATTCGCTTAAACTTTTTTAGTTTTACATACTCATCAGGAAGACCAAAGTTATCTATAAAATATTTTCCAAACCCTTGTCCAAATTTAGATTCTTTAAGTTTGTTGCCTCCTTTTTTAGCAAGACCATAAACAGGAGCAAGAGGTGTAGCTACCATTTTTTGAATCATATTTAAGTCGTTGTGTATTTGACCAGTATCAATAGCTTTTCCTGTGTTTGAGTATCCTGCTTTTAAACTAGGAAGTATAGAGTGTGAGAATTTATACATAGCAGGAGACAGGACACCACCTCCAGCTACACCCATAACAGTATTAGAAAACCTAGTCTGACCTGCTTCTTTATCTACATAACCTAATGGTGTAGTGACAGCACCCATAAGCATACCTGCTCTAGCAGCACTCCAAGCATTCTTTGCTTTTAGTCCCGGGATAGCCCATCCTACAGGGTCTCCAAAAAGACCTGCAGTATAAGCAGCAAGTATAGTACCGCCATACTCCGGGTCTGCTAAATAAGCTCGTAACCTTGCCTGCTCTTCATCCATCTGTTCTTTATCTATACCAAACAGTTGTTTAACTCCACGGTAAGTATCAGTAACACCTAGACGAGAAGCAAAAGCTACTTTGTCAGCAAGAGTATCTTCTTCATAACCATAAAGATTATGAGTAGAAGTAGCACTGGTTGAAGATTGATTTAATATACCACTTAAATCTACACCAGTTCTTTGAGGTGCTCCATTAAGTATTTGAGACAAGTCTACTTGAGTGTTAGTAGAATTATTGGGTTGTTGTCCACCCATTATTATTTGACTTAGGTCAGCCATTATCTTGCTTTCTTAGAAACTGGTAAAGTAATTCCTTGTTTTCTATATTTGTTTGCGTTCTTAAATCTCCATTGATTGTAGTTTTTCATTTGTTCTCTTCCTTCATCTGTATTAGGAAATTCAATTGGGTCATAGTATTTCATTTTGTCTGTTGTTCTTCTTTCGTTTAAAACAGCAGAAGCAACCATAGATTCAAAGACTCCTACGTTAGGGTCTGGTTGTACTATGTCTTCTATTTGTGGGGTAACAACAGTCTCAGATTCAGTAGCACCAGCATTAGTTTCAGGAACAATAACATTAGTTTCTTCAGTAATAACAGGTGCAGGTTGAGCCTCTGCCATACCACTAACTAAAGCAGATACTAAAGCATTCTTAGTAGCAGCATCTAAAGGAATTTGATTGTACCTTAAAGTTCCGGGAACTGATGTTTCTATTGTATGAGAATTTATTGTTCTTATAGCATTTGCTAGAGACATCTTGGGTGTATTTTTAAAATAAGGACTAGAAGATAAATCTACTTCAGTATCCATCATAGACATATTTGTAACCTGTGGATACTGTGTAGCCAACTCTGTTTTTATTTCATCGGATACTGGTTGCTCTGCCATTCTAGAACTATCAACCATTTCTTTATGTAAGTTAGAGTATGTAAGACCTCTACCTTTACTCATTAATTCCCATTGTTTGCTTTGTAAGTAACCTTCTTGATATCCATTACCTGCAAACTCAGGATTAGTTCCTACAAACCTAGCGTATTCCATAAGACTAGGGACTTCTGTTAGTGATGTAAATTCTTCTCTGCCTTCAGTTGGAACTCTATATGTTTCTCCGAACGAAGATACACTCTTAAATATCCTGTCATAATCTTTTTCAATATTATCAAGTATTCTTTGTTCATCAGCATCTAAGCCCGCAGTTTCTGACATTGCTGTTGATATTTGACTTGCAGTTCCAGTCATTAATATATCAGAATAATTACCTTCTGCATCATTAACATCTCCAACAGACAATAACTTAAACGATGCTGTTCTAGTCTCAGGGTCGTAGACCATCTGACCTACACCTGCTGTACCATCTGGTAGAAGAACATTCATTGCTGTTCCACCCATAGCTTGATTAAAATCATTAACAGAATTTTGACTTCTAAGAGTAGCGTCTTGATATAACAGTTGACCTGCTTTATATCCTGCGTCTATGTTTACTCTAAGCCTATCGTTTTCTGCAAGTTTTTCACTAATAGCTAATTCTTGTGGTTTAAGACCTGCTAAATAAAATTGAGTGTTTGCATTATAGAAACCAATATCATTTTGTTCTCTACCTAAAGATAGATTGTTTTCTGCTATTGTTTCTTGTAAGGCTAACTGTGTCTTATGTTTCCAAACATCTATAGAAGATGTGTCTTCATAAATATATTCATCAAGACCTAATCGTTTAAGTGCTATTGAGTATTGATTTTCAACTCCTGTTCTTCCTGTTTCTGCACTGTAAGCAGCAGTCGCAGCTTGAGATGTATTAGCATCAGCACTCTGCTGTAATATTTGAAGTTCTTTTTCTTTGTTAGCTTGAGTTTGAGCTTCTGTAGTTAATGTCCTAGCCTTGTCTAAAAACTGTTGACCTAATCCCGGAAGATTATTATTTATAAATTCACTAGCAATTTTCTTTAAGTGTTCAGGATTATTTCTATCTAGACCTTGAGTTTGCTGTAATATGTTTGTAACAATTTCTGCTTTCTCTTGCTCTGGGCTTTTCATTCCTGCCATACCCGCGAGGTTTTGCATAAACATACCTCCTGCTTGAGCTGCTCCATAAACAGAAGCACGACCCGGGTTTAACTGGGCTACCTTAATTGCGTTATCTCTTATGGCTACATTATCTGACGTAGCTACATCAAAGATATTATTAAACATACTCTCTGTTGCCATTATCTATACTCCTATTATCTTAAAAATCCTTTACCCATAGACGCTCTTGCTGATGCGTTGGTTGGACTCATATCTGTTAATATACTACTGTATGTTCTTCCTGTTGGTTGTGTTCCTCCACTAGGGAACAAACTATTAAAATCATATTTGTTAGCTTGGTTTGCTAACGATGACCAAAAGCTCGAAGTTGTATCTGCAGTGTTGCTTCCTGCTGTAGATACTCCTAGCATATTTGCATCAACTGTTGCTGAACTTCCCGCATTAATTCCATAAGCTACATCAGGTCTTAACATACCAGTTATATCCATAGCTGCTTGATTATTAGCTAACGCTTCTTGACCTACCATTTTTCTATAGTCCATACCAAGACCTACAGAAGATATTTTATCTCTAAGTATGCTTTGATTTATTGAATCTTCTACAGCCATTTTATCGTAGTAACCTTGTGTTCCTACTCTACCTTGAGCTATAGCAGCTTCTTCCCCTTGTAATCTAGATTGATTATAAGCGTCAGCACTTAACTCTGATAACAAACCAAACTGTTGTTTTGCCATTGCATTAGGGTCTCCTTGTATTGCTTGAAGTTCTGCTGTTGCTGCTGAAGAAGAACCCAAAAATCCTTGCAATTGAGCTTGGTATTCTGGAGAAAGAGTTTGCATAATTTTTTTAGTTTCAGGGTCAAACTCTACATTACCTGCAGGACCATAGTTGCTCCAAGGTAATGACCTATCGTAAGCTAGGTTCTGTTGGTCTACTTGAAACTGCTGATTCTTTTCAGCAGCCTTTTGTTGCTGCCTAGCAGAAAGCATACCAACTGCTGCCTTTGCTAAAAATGCTCCTATTGCCATCTTAATCTCCTATGCTGTGCGTTTCCACATATAGACTACTATATATGGTTGTAAAATATCGTGCGTGTGTGCTCCACCACCACCTGCTGCTGCTATTGCTCCTTGTTGTGCAAGATTTGGTTCTCCAC
>Ga0208013_1000421_pt1 | contig 23570 bp, 31 predicted proteins | sample 16_taG_FD_184091 | JGI IMG/M metagenome (GOLD analysis project Ga0208013, IMG submission 184091) | Marine viral communities from the Subarctic Pacific Ocean - 16_ETSP_OMZ_AT15313 metaG (SPAdes) (version 2) | ecosystem: Environmental > Aquatic > Marine > Oceanic | place: Pacific Ocean | collected...
CAACGGCCGCAGCTTTACCACTGTTGACACCTAAGTCCATAAGACTTGCGCCTAAAGAAAATAAACCTTTTGGAATTGCAATTAAACCCGAACCTACACCTGCCAGCATAGATTCAAACGTGCCTACTCTATTGTTGGAGTTTTCTACATCGACTGCGAATATAGAATCAAAATTTTTTTTAGCCATTTACGCCCCCTACGCCTTTACACGTGGAACGCCATCCGTTACTTGAACCACCTTTGTACCGATAACGTAAAAGCCATCATCAGCTCCATTTGGATCTAATTCTAGTGCTGATACCATGTCGGTAACAGTTTCATATTCTTTACCTCTACCAATAACTTCACCAGCTTTTTCTGTAGATATTTGTTTCTTAACTGGGATTCCTGTTCTTTCACTAAAAGAATAAACAACACCCGTAATGTCATCTGAAGTAGGAAGTTTCTTAACTTTTCTAAAATTATTAACAGCTTCTGATATAGTATTAGCTATACCTAATTTAGCATTAGCTACAAATTGAGGTGATTGACCAGACGCTTTAGAAAGTGCGTCGATAGCTTGCCATGAAGTACTGCCTTTAGCTTTAGCTAGATCAGCTTCAATTTCACCTTTAAGTATAAGAGTATCGATTGCGTCTTTAGTTTTCTTAGGTTTATCGAATGCTTTACTAGCACCTTGAATAATTTGATTAATTAATTTTCCTGATCTAATATCACCTTTAAAATCTCCGGATTCATTTATTGCTTGACTAGCTGCAATTAAAGAATCGTAAGCAGCTTCTTTATTCATGCCTTTAATGTCCATGATGTCTCGGTACTTTTGAATTCTCTCGTTTCTAATTTCTTCAGCTGTTTTCGGTGGTATTACTACTGCCGGTTCTTTTTTAGCAGCTAATAATTTTTCTAATTGTTTTATTCTTAATTCATTTGCAGTTAATTTTTTTTCATCTTCTTTTTTATCTTTGCCACTAAATAATGAACCTATAAATCCATCTGGATAATTTTCTTTCATCCATTTATCTTGATCAAAATATTTATCTCTAACAAGAAGATCTGCCATTTGAAGAGGAATTTTTTCTGCAAGACCTAATGCATCTTTTGCATACTGACTCCCAACTCCTACACCACCTGCTGTCCACCAAGGGTTGTCTTTTACAAATTTGCCCGCTCTTTCCATCTTAGGAATAGGAATTTCTTTAAATCCTTTACCAACTTCAAAGGCTTCTTTTCCTTCACCAAGCTTACCGGTTCTAGTTGCCTTAGGCCATGTCGGTCCGTATTTTTTCCACAGACTTTTAATTCCTTTAGTAGCTTCAGTGCCTACAGTTTTTTTAGTTTGAGTACCCACTGTTCCTTTAGCACCTATTCCTAATAAGTTTAAAAAATAGTTCTTAAAATGATGTTCCCTGCCGCCTGTTCGAGGGTAAACTGGATTACCTACAAGCGCAGCAGCTCTACCACCACCTGCATGTGGCTCTCTGATACCTGACATGACACCTTCTTTAATAGGCCCACCGTATCTAAACATTGGTCTATGTAATGGTCTCATTATGTAGCAAACCCCCTCGCCCAAGCAAGACCCTTATCAAGCCAACCTTGTTCATCATTACCAATCTCTTTTCCTTGTTCTAGGGAATCGGTATAAGTCTGCATGTTCTTCATAATACTTTGATCAACAGGGTAAGTATTACCACTCAATGTAAATGAATTAGTATAAGGTATACCTTTTCCTTGAGTAGTTCCTACAGTGTTTCCAAAGTTTTTCGTAATTGGTTTAGACCATGGATCCATTCTTGCCATAGGTACTTCAGATCCTTTGATCATTCTATTACGATTAAAATCTTCTGGAACTTGACCGAATAAACCAAGTTGATTGTATTGAGACATGTCTGGAGGTGGTTTTTTAAATTTATTTCCTAAAGATTGTAGTAAACCTATTATTCCAAAACCAGGAATAGCGGGTCTCATCTCGCCAAAGTTTTCCATGTCAGTATAATATCCTGGGCCTTCTGAACCCTCTTCTTCAAAGCTATAATTTTTCATGGGATCTCCCCACGCTGGCAGTCCTTTTATTCCTCTATATCCTCGTGCACCTCTACTAAATAGACCACCAAGAAAACTTGGTTGTCCATAAGATTTATAAGCAGAAGCCATATGTTTTCTTTTATAACTTCCATCAGGCTGTTTAACATTCATCCACTCAGGAAGATTAGAATATTGTCTAGTTCTTGGACCTGTCTCAACTGTTTGACCAACCGCTTTTTGACCAGTTAACATGTCTTTCATGTGTTGTTCATTCATGGCTCTGTTTCTTAAAGATTGTTGAGAGTCATCTTTTCCAGTGCCAGCAGGACCACTACTATAAGCACCTGGACTTCTATCTCTAGTATAATCTCCTTGATCATTTAAAGACATGATATTATCTGGACCTGTGTTAGGACCATTCTTTAATGAGCCGTGTAAATCTTTTTTAAGTAATAAATCTTTTTCTGCTTTTGTAATATAAGCTAATTCTGTTTCAGGATGATCGGGTCCTGATTTCCATTTAACAGGAACATTGGATACTGTTTTTTGTTTTCCTAAATAATTTCTTGCGGGTTTTTTACCACCTTGCATTTCATAATTTATTTTTTTATCTATGGCCATTATCTCTTCCTCTTCATTGCTCTGCCAAATCCACGTTTAGCTTTGCCACATCCTTTAGGTCTAACTCTACCGCCATCTTTCAAAGGTATGTTGTATATTAAACTACCTAACAAACCTAAATTTGATGAGGCATTAATTCTATTTCCAATATCCAACCCAACACCTCTTCTAAAAGGGTTAAGCCATCTGTTAGCTTTACTAGACCATTTTTCTTTTGTAGCCATAATTTCTCCTAGTTAAATATTTTTCCGTATAGTCCACCAATACCTAATGCTGTACCCAATGCAGTTTGCCATGGGTTAGATGAACCTGGTTGTTGATATTGAGCGGCTCCCATTCCACCTGCAAGACCTGTAATAGCAGAACCGTATTGGTTAAGTCTACCATAAGGTTCATAAGCTGCTGTTTGTTTTGCTTGTTGATCTGCAGATAATAATGCTTGATTGTATCCTTGTTGTAGTGCACCTACACCACCTAGTCCAGCGATGTCTTGGCCCATACTTTTTCTTGCAAAATCAGATAGGCCCATTTGAGCTCCACCTAAACCTGCTTGCATGTTAGCGATTTGTTGTTGGTTACCAAAGTTTTGTTGGAATTGACCCTGTGCGTTTTGTAATCCTTGTTGTAATAATCCTGATCTAATACCAGCTCTGTTCATTAAAGTGTCGCCCATGTATTGTCCAAGCATTGCACCTTCTCTTCCACCCCCAAAATTTCCAGAAGCTACAGCTGCGTCTTTAATTTGTTGTTCGCCACCTTGTCTTGATAAATCATATTGTCTTAGAGTCTCATCAATAACTTGTCCTTGGTATGGTGACATGTAAGCAGTTTGTTGTGCTTGAGTCATTGGCCCTGTTAAAGCACTAAGTCCACCAACAGTTTGACCTGCTTGTTGTTGTGCTTGTTGAGCTGCGGTTAAATAAGGTTGATAAGAACCAACACCTGCGGTTGCTAAATTATATGCTCCTGTTTGAGCAGGATCCATTCCAGCAACAAATTGTTGACCGGTAAATGTACTTGTATCAATAGGTGCTGAATATGTGGCCGTCGCCTGACGGGCAAAATCTTTAGTAGTGTCTTGTAAAATATCTGGTATTGCCATTATGCTATCCTCGATTGTAACATTTGTTGTTGATCATACATTGCTTGTGCTCCCTCTAAGCCTTGTGACTCTTCAGAAATTTCTCCACCTGCTTCTAAGTTATCCATCATGTTCTGCATAACTTCTGAACCAGCGTCAATGTCTCCACCGCCTGCAGCTCTCACTGCATCAGCTGTAAAAACGAATTCATTTTTGCTTAATCTTGCTGGTACATCATCGGCTCTTTCTTTTCCACCTAAATCTACGAAGCCACCTGTTTCTCTGTAATCTTTTTCTTGACCACCTAGATTCATAAGTCCGCCTTCTTCAGCTCCTATTCTTCCGCCGTTAGCAGCCATAGCTACTTCTTGTGGTTGCTCCATACCGCCGCCTTGTTGTTCTTGTTGCTGCTGCATGATTGCTTGTACGAATTGTTCAAAAGTTAATGTGCCACCTTGGTTTTTATACTTAACATACTCTGCCATAAGCATTTGTTCTATTTGTTCTTGGCCTGCTTCTCCGCCACCCAATAATCCAGCTCTTCCACCATCAGCTGCGTAAAAATTTGGTTGTACATATTCTTTTCCTGGCATGAAAGCTAATGTGCTTGCACCCGGGTTTGTATAATAATCTCTTGCTTGATTTCTTATCTCTGCAATACTTGAAGGAACTGAAGTCCATGATTCTTCATCAACTTCTTCTTCATCACCTTTACCCATTAAGAATGGCATAGCTGTTAAAGCTGCTGCCCCTAATCCGAATGCATGTTTACCGCTGAACTGTCCACTTTGCCATGGGTTTAAAAATTTGTTAGCTCCGCCTTTAATCATATTCCAAATGCCTCCTCCTCCACCAGGAGATACTAGATTTTTAGCTCCCATCATATTTCTCATCCAACCGGCACCTTTTAAACCTCCAAAACCTCCGGCTCCCATACCCCACATTCCTAGACCACCTATTAAAGCAGCCTTACCTAGTGGGCTCTTAACAATTTTCTTAACACCACGTACCGCTTTTTTAACTAAGCTTCCTAATCCGTACTGTTGTCTGGGTTGTTGCATTCTTGAAATTGCCATAATTTTACCTTAATCCTACGTTTTACTTTGTTTTACTCAACAAATCAAGGGGAGGCATCACAACTTTTACATCTTGAGCCATGTCTTCGTTTGTATACCCCTTAGCTTCCCAGTCTTTTCTCTCCTTAAAAAGTTCGCCTGTTTTCTTATGTCTGTAAGTTTCCTCTACTTTTGCTTGTTTTACTTCCATTAGTCTATTCTCTCCTTTTGAATGTTTAAATAACTAATTGTTATGTCTACCCCATCGCTGACGGTTCCTGCTGTTGTATATGAAAGAACCGTATTACCTTCAACTATCATGGGATTACTTAGTATTTCTACACTTGCCGATGTAGATAATGTTTGAGTATTAATAACCTGAAAACCATTATTAGTAATCGTAATGGTTGGTGTATTAGAAGCCGACTTATTTGTTACATGCAGAGACTTAATAATATATGTCTCGTTAATTAAAGGGTTTTGAGTAGCCGCTCCGGTTACGGGTGGTACTAAAGTAGTTCCAAAGAACTTAATAGGTCCCTCAGCACTGGTGCTGGTTACCCCATACATTTTATATTGATTTACTACTCCCATTATTCCAAAAAGAAGCTCTTAGCTTCTATTTCTTGCTTCACTTCTTCTTGAAAGGAAGTATTTAATTTTATTATAACACCATCTAAATCTCTAACTAATGATTGTAAGTTAGATTGAGTGTATTCTGGTTCAGCTCTTGTTAATGATTGTACGATCTTTGCCATTATCTTCTTCCTCCTGGATGTATGTCTAGTCTGAATGTGCCAAGTTTCCAATCCTCACTGTGAGCTGTATTAGCTACTTTTAAAGCTATGGATCTTGCTCTTATTCGACAGTCTTTTTTAGTCGTTGAAGAGTCAGTACTGAAATCAGTAGTGACGCCTGAACTATTTGGATACGTACGTGTTGTAAAACTTACTTGAGTGTTTCCTGATTGAGAAATAAAGTCTGGTATAAACCTACTTATTCTCATTATAAATTCTCCGTCTCCTCTAAGATCGGGCATACCTACACTAGTCCCAGTTGTACTTTTTTTCTGGGTAATATCAAAATCACCCGAAGTAATAGTACCTATAACCGCAGTCACAGTTCCTGCTCCGTCAATTTGATCGGTCCCTGTTTCCTGTTCATAGTATATAGTAGTTCCATCCGTATTTCCAGTAACATCGAACGAGTCATTATCGGATGTAGTATAATAACATGCATGTGGTTTAGCAAATACCGAAGAATCAGACCATGCTGTTCTAGGTAAAGTACCTGTAGTCCAGATAGGTCTCTTGGGAGAAGAGTCTAAATAGTTATAGGTCACAACTCTATCGATTACATCTACTCCATCCTGGGCATAGAACCAGCTTATTTCTCCATACAAATTGTTTAGTCCACAATTAATAAGGTCTCTTGCTGTAGTATTTATATCGTCATAGACGTAGTCCTCTACTAAACAAGGTACTGTTTTAAGTTGACCATCATATTGAAAAAATCCATTCTCTGACATCCAGTATGCAGTACCATCAACCTCTACATTTGCGTTCTTACCTAATAAACCACAGTTGGTTCCCACCGGCTCAAAGGCAAACGTAAACGGTGCTCCAACAAATCGCATAAGAAATAGTGCTGTGTCGGTCCATACATAAATAGCATCCCTACCTTTAACGGCTCCCATGATTTTAGAACCATTGGCAAGTCTCTGTGTACCTGCGGTATTGGTTGCTGTTACTGTATAGGAATCAGATTGATCAATACTCTCTTGGTCCGAGAATCTAATAAACATATCATCTTGAGTAGTGTCGTCACCAACAGTTGTTTCTGTTCCAAAAAAGACTAAGTGTCTGTCCGGAGTAGATACTAATACATGTCTAGATTTTGTAGGAGCATTAGCTAAGACAGTCGCTCTTACTGCGGTTGCATTGGTAGGTGCTGAATCCCATTTAAAACATTTTCCATTATAAATAAGTGCAATTAAAACTGAGCCATAGTTATCAAAAACCCATAACCCAGGATCAAGTGTATAGTCAGCAGAAGAAGCTTGTCCCCATGCTACATAAGAAGAAATGTCTGTTACCGTTACACCGGCAAGGTGTGTTGCTTTTGTTGTTCCATTAACTCCTCTCGCACCCCCACTTAAAGTATTGGTACCGGTATCATTATTTGTAAAACTAATGTCTTCAGTTCCAATTCTAATTTCTCCTGAAGTAGGGAAAGCTGAAGAATTGGCTAATACAATATCCGTTGTAGTTGTATTAGTTAATGCTGTCGCCAAAGTAGTTGTCGCTGGACCCGATGCAGTTCCACCAAAGTTCGCTGTACCCCAACCATAGCCACCTAATTGTTGAGAAGGGCCTACATGGTAATACAATAATGCAGAAGCAGTGTTACCATCACTTGTAGTTAAAGGTGTCCCTGATTCGGCCGTATCCATTGTAATAGTAAAAGTAGTAGATGTAGGAACCGAGGTTACCATAAATTTTTCATCTTCAAAAGTTGCATCCGTATAAGTTGATCCTATTGCAGTGACTCCACTGACAGCATCAAACAGAACAATGTCATCATCAATTAGACCATGAGCCCCGGTACATGTTACTGTAACAGATGTTGATGAAGAGGTACTTGTAAATGTTGTTCCGGTTAAGGTAGTTCTAATAGGGTGAATATCGTAGTAAGTTCCCCCTGAATAAGCATATAAAATTCTGTTGGTTCCTATGGCTGCGTATTTGATTCCTGCACCATTATCCCAATGGTGTAATGCACGTCCCGCACCAGTTAATGCCGAATTACCTAACTGTTGCCAGCCGCCTATTTTTTCTGGAGTCCCGTATCTAAAACGAACATTGTCACCCGCATACCACTGCCCTTCGGCTCCTGTTTGTGTGACTTGTTTGTTGAATCCGGGTATAAAGCCTAGTTTCTGTAGCATAATGGGCCATTATATATAGTTTTTAATTTTTTGGTAGTATTATATTCCACTCTAACGTGGATATCAACTCATCTAATACTACCTATTTTTGATAAAAATGTTTAAGGTAGTCCTCCCATTTTGAGAGTTATTACCAAAATGCCCATATCCTTTATGTAAATAAGCTGATGAAAACATTACAAATCTATTCTGTACATATTTGAAATCATTTACCATATTCTCTTGTTCATCATATAAGTAAGTTCCAGAAGTTGGGTCTGTTTGATTAAGATATATTAAGCCAGAAAAATGCGGAGCAAACCCTTTAGTATTTGGCCTACTGTCTCGATGTATCCAATCTTTAACAGAGTCTTTCTTTTCTCTTAAATGCATATACATTTCTACTTCAATATCAGGAGATAAAAAAGGTAGCTGTAAGTCCTGTATAGATTTCATAACTAGATAAAACAAAAAAGGTTCTGTAGCAGATAACTCAAAACTTCTTTTTCCAGGCCAGGAATTATTAGGTATATTATGCTCTTTAGGAGAACGTAATTTAATTTTATTAAGATGTGGTAATAATAAATTAAAATTAGGTAGTATGTTATCGTGTTGAAAAGCTACTTTATTATCCATCTTTTTCAATTGTCCATGTGTTTAGATCTTTAATAATATTATCTAAATAAACTATCTTTAATTTCTTAGTAATGACATATTCTTTTAGTTCTTTATTGTCAATGATTAGCCAGTAGTGTTTAGTTTCAAAGACTAATTTATCAGCTTGACTTGCAGTAGACATGTGCTTAGCCAGCATATCATTAATTTCACTCATTGCTCTTACATCATATTTTAAATGTTCATTACTTCTTTTTTTTAAAATACCAGCAATATTCCAACCCCTAGGTTTTGTTGGATATTCTACGTTTGTAAGATATTGTTTAAAACGGTTTAGGATCACTTCTTATATAAACCCCAAGACAATACCATTCTTGCTTGGTATGAAGATGCAAAATGAATTCTACCTGTCGGTACAAGTAATATATCTCCAGGCTCCATTAAAATAGTGGTGTTATCATCAGGGAAATGATAAATAGTATTATTATATACAGACATAATTAAAGAGTTTTCATGGTCAACATGACTTGGCCCACTGTTCTTTTTAAAAGACACAAACACGTCTGCTCTATCTACATCACACTTTTTTATATTATCTGTAATAATATTGTGTAAAGGTAAAATTGCTGGATGTTGTTCTACTTTTTTTATTTGAAAAGTATGAGAAAACACATCATGAATATTTATAGGTAAAGGTGTTTTAATAGAGTTCAATCTTTCATAATTATTTAAAATTTCTGGTATAAGATTTAAATTAATCTGATCTTGTAGGTCTATAAACCTTTGTTTATAAAACAGTTTATTATCATACACCGCTTTTTCTATTTGATTAAATATGGCTTTTTTCATTAAACGCTTCTTTCACTCTGTTTATAGGTGCACCATCTACTGTAACATCCTTTATAAAAAATACAAGAGTCAGTCTATCTTCACCAGTTCCTATATTCATGTTATTAATTTTGTGATAGTTTTGACCGTCATAACATATAAATGTATTAAATATATTGTTAAATTCTATTGCTCTAATAAACTTATTATTTGTACTCTCCATTTCTTTTTCATAAGCTTTCTGATTATAAGAACCATTTAAATAAAGATTTACTTTTAAATCTTCTCCTTTAGACCAATCATGTTTTAGTTTGCCTTTTGGTACATATAAACTTGTTCCTGTATCTAAATCAGCCTGTTTATTTAAATAAATTAAACCTGCTAAAACTGCAGAATCATAGTGAATCCAACCTTGGTTTCTAATGTCTTTTTTATTTTTTGAAAAAGGAGTTATTTTATGAAAGTTAACTAAAGCATTATATTTTATATCTGTTCCATAATTGTAGAAGTTAGCAAAAATAGCATTAGTAAATTTATGAAATAATTCAGGATCAATTAAATGTAAAGGTCTTGATCTAACTCCTGGATAGCTACCTGTATGACTTGGAAAGTAATCTACAGTATTTGCTAAATCTAATATATTATCTGGGTCTTCAAAAAAATTGTTTATAGATAAATTAGGAAATAGCATTAATATTAAAAGATATAGATATTCTATCTTCCTCACTTTGATTAGGTTCTACCTGATGCTTTAACCAAGACGGAAAAAGTATAAGTACATTGTCTTGTGGGGTATACCACCAGACATTAGAGTTTAATTGATTATGTTCTTTAACATATTCTTTTTTAACATAACCTTCCATAGCTACATTAGGATTAGCAAAAACAATATTTCCTGTGTCTTTATTAGTTTTCACATAAAAAGTACCAGAGATTAAGCTGAAAGGATGGGTATGCTCTACATTAAAATTATGTTTTTTATTTATATTTACCCAAATGTTTTCTATAAATATGTTGTCTGTAAGTCGAAGTTGTTTAGCGTAAGATTTACCAGCTTCTAATATTTTTTTACATAATGGTTTTATAGCTTTATCTTTTACATTTAGATCATCTGTTTGTATTCCGCCTCTATTACTAATAGATCTGTTTGAAGTTTGATTATAGGCAAACTTACTTAAAACTTTTAAATCTTCATCTAATTTATAGATGCCTATTGGTGTAGCAAATAAATATTCAAATTCATTAATCATTAATCTATGCGAAAGTTAGTGTTAAAAGAAATAATTGTTTTTTGTTTATCGTCTAAATTAATAGGTGAAGTATGTGCAAAGAAAGCTGGGAAAGTTACTAGATCTCCTTCTTTAACATAAATATTTTTCATATTTAAAAATTTAGTTGCATATTTATTATCAGGTAATTCTACGTAATAAACATTTCCAAAATTTGCATTAGGATGAGTATGCCATTTATGACTAGAATTTTTTTTGTATTTTTGAAACCAAAAATTATCTATAATTAATTCAACTTCTTCTTTAAAATTTTTATAGTAATGTTCTTTAATGTTATTATAGTAGTGTCTAATTAAAGGTTCTAATATATCTGTAAAGTAGGTTCGTGGAGTTAAGTTGTCTTTATGCCAATCAGTTATACTAACTGTTTTGTGAGGACCAGATACTGCTTTAGATATTCTTTTAAGTAATTCTTGTTTTATTTCTTTATGTTCTTTTATACTTTGTATAATAATTCCATTAACTATTCTCATAAAACCTGTCCTTTAACCAATCATAGTAAGAAGGATAGTTTTTACTAATACTATCCCATTGGTTCTTTCTCTCATCTAGTCGTTGTATACCTGGTTTCCATGCTTCAAGATAAGTATTTAGTGTAGGCGCGTTGTTTTCATATTGTACTGTATGTCTATCAACGGGTGCAAAGTTCATTCCCGCTGCAATGCAAGATATCCCTTCATTATGGGGATAGATATTGTTTCTATTTCTGTCATATAGATATTTTTTTAAACCATAAAAAGGATATATGGTAGCGTCTTCTAAACCAATAGTATTATAATCTCTATTTTGAGTTAAAAATCTCCAATACTTGCTATCATCTCTTTTAGATAAAGCATAATGGGAAGATACAAATTCTCCAAGCTCTCTAAATTGTAAATGACAACTATAATTAAAATTAGATCTATTTATGTCGGTAATATAATCAGATTCTAGTTCTCTACAAAGTTTTACTAAAAATTCATGTACAGTAAACAAACCACTAGATTCTAATGGTTCTATAAAACCAGCCGACATACCAATGGCTACACAGTTTTTAGCCCAAAGTTTACTTTGTATACCTACTGGAAATTCTATGTGTTTAAACTTTAAACTATCATCTTTTAAATAATCTCTAAACCAAGCATCTGCCTCATGTTTTGTCATAAAGTCATCTGAATAAACAAAACCACATCCTCTTCTAGACCATAGTGGTATATTCCATACCCAACCATTTTCTACTGCAGTGCATTCAGTATAGGGTACTATTTCTTTTTCTCTATTCTTGTATGGTATTTGTGTGGCTATAGCTCTGTTGTTAGGTAGTATGTCTCTATAATTATACCAACCATGATTTAACGCACCTATTAAAGCAGCATGAGAGCCAGTGCAATCAATATATAAATCAGCAGTTAAACCATCTACATGTTTAATCCCCTCTTCTTGATTACCTTGTATATCTTTTATCTTAACTAATTTATGTTTTACACCTTTAGGTATACAGAAACTGTCCCTTAACCAATTTGCAAACTTAATAGCATCAAAATGCACTGCTGATGCTCCTTGATAGTCAAAACCTAAATCAACTTGAGATTTCAAAGCAAATTTATTTTGATTAATCATACTCATAACTGGGTACATTGTTTCTGCAAAACTAGAGTTAGGAGTACTGGGATCTGCGATCTTTTTAAACCACCAGTCATTAGTTTCAAACAAGTTGCCTTCTAGTTGGGGTGCACCAAAAGGATAATGAAAACTTTCTCCTTTTTTATAAAAGTCTGTAAACTTAATTGATAATTTTATAATACCATCTGTTTCTTTTAAAAATTCTGATTCATGTATTCCAATAAAATTAAACCATTGTCTTATTTGACCTAGTGTACTTTCTCCAACACCAATTGATTTAATTTCCGGATGTTCGACAAGAGTAATATCTTTATTTGGAAATTTACTAATAAGAGTAGCCGCAGTCATCCACCCTGCAGATCCACCTCCTACAATTAATATTTTATCTGTTTTCATTTATTATAATCTTTTTAATTTCTGGTAAGTACACATATTTCAATGGAACTTGAGTAAGCATATATCTTAAATCATCGAAAGTTTCAACTAAAACATGTCCGGGTAAATTTAAACTAGTATTTAAAACAAAAGGACAATTGGTTATGTTATAAAAAGATTTCATTAAGTCATAGTAATGCCCTTCTTTAACAGATTGAGCTCTGGTTGTATTTGATTTAGAACAAACATTTACCATGTCTTGTGATTTACATTTAAATACGTACATCATGTATGGAGAATAAAAATAATCTTCTAAATAATTTTCACCGTGTTCGTGTAGAATAGAGCATGCAAAAGGTCGAAACCATTCTCGTTTTTTTATAGCATTAATTTTATCTTTACATTTAGGATCTAACGGATTAGCTAATAATGATCTAAAGCCTAGTCCCCTTTGTCCCTGTTCAGAAGGACCCTGCATAATTGCCACTACATCTTTTTGTAATATTCTTGCAACTTCTTCAGGGAATACAGAATGTATTTTAAAACCATGATTATATTCTAAATCAAAACCCATATTTATATTTTGAAAAGATTCTAAGGTATTATTAAAATAAGCATTAGCTGCACCTAGAGATATGCCAAAGTCTCCATTAAAAGGACAGGCTTTTACTTTTAAGTAATTATTAAGTTTAGTATTGTTAAGTACATTTTGTGTACAACCGCCCCCTAATCCTACTTCGTCCTTAAATACTGATGTAATTAATTTAAAAGAATCTTTTTCAAATTTATTTTGAGCTTCTTCTGCCTGTTGATTGTGATCTGCGTATGCCATTGTTTTAGCATCTCCATGTTCTCCAAAACCTAATTTTTCTGTAACATCTGTATATTGCCAGCCTAATCCTTTATAGGTAGAAGACTTAAAATTAGTATGTAATAACTTCATATCTTTGTAAAAACTTTCTTGTTCTACTTGGTTATTTAAATTAGCCCCCGCTCTATCAAACACAAAAACGTCTTTAGCCCCGGTAGTAAACAAGGTTGTATAAGCATGGTATTTATGATGTTGCATACTATACTCAATTTTAGCCTCTTTAATTAAATTATATTGTTTTAAAAATTTAAGCCATATTAACGTACAATTATCTTCATCTAAAAAAGTAATATAAATTAAATCAAAAACTATATTTAGTTTTTGAATACGATGTAACAGAGCATGACTAGGTAATGCTGAATGCTTTAGTCGATTAAATCTGTCTATTTGATGATGTACAATAATTTTTTTGTCTACAACAATTGTTATTGAACCATCGTGACCCGGGTGAATGAAGAGACATTTCATATATTTTTTGTTTCATGTGGTATACCTAACATAGCTCTTCCGTCAAATTTTGTATTTACAGTTTCGTTGTTTCGTTCATTATAATGTAAAAACACTTGAGCACATAAAGTTCCTTCAAAAGGATCTCTCCAATGTTCTACATCACATCCTTTATAAAGTAATATATCTCCTGGATTTAAATCTACTTTTATTGTTTTTCTTTTTTTATTTTTTAAATATATAGACCAAGGATCCCCTCCTAAAGCCATTGTACCTGATATCTCACATGATATTCTATCCTTATGTTTTACTAAAGTATCGTATCTTTTGTATAATCTTGCATAGGTATAATTTTCTACAAGTTCTGACCGCACTTCCTTTTCTACCTTTTCTTTTATAAAAGGTAATAATATGTCTAAAGCTATGTCTCCATACTGAGCGTATGTATTTGGTATTTGTTGATCATTTTTAAATCCAAAAATTGTATTAAAAGGAGAGATAAATTGAATATTATTTAAATACTCATAAACTTCTCTTTTATTTTTTAAATATTCAAACAGAAAAGAAGTTAGTTCTTCACCTATTACATTTGGTATAACGACATAACTATTTTTGATGAATGTATTCATGGATATTTAAATAAAGGATTATAAGTTTAGTATTACTTGTTACTTTTTGAATTGCTCTAGGAATATGAGTTGGTATAAATAAAATCTCTCCTTCAAATAATTCAAAAGTTTTATTTTCACAAAGTGTATGATCATAATAATCTATGTTAATTCCTTTTGTATCTACACCAACAAAACATTCATATTGACCTTGATCTGAACCAACATGCCATTCAATATAACTATCTTTAGATAAAGATGCTTTATAAAATCTTAAAACTTCTGCTTTTTGATGTCTAGAATTAGATGTAAACTTAGTTAATGCATTTGATATTACAGTATTAAAGAAAAAATCTGAATAATATCTTGGTACATTTTTTTCTAGCACTGAGTCTGTTTTAATAACACTGTTTTGTTTTACGTTGGCTTCAGGTGTTTCTTTATACAAACGTAAAAGTTCTTTTTTATTGTTTTTAAAATTCTCTATTTTTAATTTAATCATTCTAAATAAAAGAATTACCACATGTCCACATGACTAATGAATTTCTTTTTCCTTTCGTTATTGGTTTAACTGTATGTATAACAAATGATGGAAAAACTACAATACTTCCTTTTTCTTTAAATCCTTCTGGACTTATTGTCTTATACTCTCCATCACCAGCAGGTATTCTAAATAAAAACTCTCCTCCTTTATACTTACTAGAATCTGTTAGATTAACAGACATAGATATTTTTCTTATTAATCCTTTTAATCTTCCCTTTTCAAAGGGAGTTGAAAATTGATCGCAATGAAAACCATAATGTTGATTTTTTCCATATTCTGTAAATTGAATATCTTCGTTATCGGAATATTGATAGTTCCAATTACCTTCTTGATTAGCAATAGCTACAACTCCTTTTAATTCATTTGTAATCCAAGGAGGGTTTATAAATTTTATATTTGATTTTCTAATTGATGAACTTTTAGCTTTGGCTTCTTTGCTAGTTGGATTGTTTTGTTCAATTAAAGTTATTGCTCTATCTAGCTTATGTTTTTGTTTAACATAATCAATAACTTCATCACAAAAAGTTTTAGGTAAAATATTATTAAATACCCTATAACAACACTCTAATTCCATTCTAGGAATTATTTATATTATTTTAGGTTAGATAGCAACCCATTGAGAATCATCCCAATAATGAGTACCGTTTAGGTCAGTTGTTTCTCTTTTTTCCCATCTTAAATTATCTTCATTCCAAACAATAACTTCATTCGCAGATACTGTACTGTCTGAAGGTCTAGCTTGAGGAGCTTCCCATTGATAGTTTGAAGTGTTTAAAGTCCAACTTGGAAGTTGGTGCTCTGTGAAATAATAAGCATTAGCGCTACTATCAAAAAACATATCAGGACCTGCACCATTGAATCTTTTTTCAGCCTCTCCTTCTGCATCTAAAAAATTCCGTTTCCAATAAGTTTCTGGATATTCTCCTTCGTGACTTGAATCATTAGGTATGTTTGCAGCAACCCAAGCTTCTGCTTCTGCTTCAGTTTTACCTGCAATGTCAGAGTCGTTAATTACAACACTTCTTAATACTATGTTGTCTGATGTTTTTATTTCTGCAAAGTCTGCCATGATTACGCCGTATATGTCCCTGGTCCTGTAAATTTATGAATAGTATTACCACCAGATGATGTAATACTGTTTCCACCTAATCCAACTTGAGATCCTGGATATGATACAAGAACAATACCGGGTCCTCCTGAGTTACTTGAACTGTTGTGTCTTCCGCCGCCGCCAGTTCCTGTGTTTGTGCCGCCGCCTCCGGATCCTCCGGGACCACCGCCACCGTGACCATTACCTTGTCCGCCTCCTGAATATGTTACTGGGCTACCTGAAAGAGATGTAGGATAACCTGCTCCTCCATTTGATCCTGATCCTGCAGCGTTTTTACCGCCACCACCAGATCCACTTGCTCCTGGGTTTCCTTGTCCTGGAACACCTGAACCACCCGATTGTGGAGATGAGTCTGTAGAGCCACCACCAGATCCTCCTGGAGATCCATTTCTGGAACCTTCTCTTCCACCTGTTCCACCACCTGTTGTGGGGACAGGGCCAAAGGAACTATTAGATCCATTAGAACCTCTTGATCCTCCGCCAGATCCTCCGCCGGAACCAATTGTTGTTGAAAAAGTTGCGTCAGGATCAACTTCAAGAGTTGTGGTTACAAGGCCTCCGCCACCGCCTGATCCCCCAGACTGTCCAGATCCTCCACCGCCACCTGCGGCAACTAAATAAGTTATTGTGTAAGGGCTACGTCCACCTTGGTTACTACCAAAACCTCTTGCGGATGCTGCGCCTCTTGTTGTTAATAAAGGCATTTTATTTATCTCCTATTATGCGTACTGCGTTATAGATGCTAAAACTTTGAATGTAGCATCTGACGTTTTAATAACAGTGTAAATATAAGAGTCAATTGAGTTTGTATTTCCTTCAGTTGGGGCTGAACCGCCTTGCCATTCAGGAGTTACACCTGAACCATCAATTTGAACAGCACTATTCATATATTCAGAACTGCCTATAGTTACTAAGTGAGCAATGGTAATAGCTTCACCGTCATCCATAATAGTGTTTAATGCTGTAGAACCATCACCTCTTATATTTAAAGTCCAGTCTCCTGAAGCATCAGAAGTGTAATACCAAACTGCTTGAGTTAATACATCGTAATTTTTAGTTCCAGTAGCAGCTGTTGCTTCAGTTGTAACTTTTTCTGCAAGACTTTCAATTTTACCTTGACCGTCGATAGTTGCTCTACCATAACCGTTAGGAGCGATCGTCATGTCTCCATTTGCTCCATCTGTGATAGTAACTGTTCCTGAGTTAGTTCCACTATTTGTACTTAAAACTAGGTCAGTTGCACCACCAGTAGTTAGTGTCAGTGTTCCAGCGCCGTTTGAAGTTAATATAGCTGCTGCTCCTGAGTCTCCAACTTTTACAGTGTCACCCGCAAGAACAACGTCCCCAGTTCCTTTTGGAGTTACGTTAATGTCAATATTTGAATCGCCACCAGTAGATGAAAGAGTAGGTCCGCTTCCAGTAGCTGCGTTTGCAATTGTAAATTCGTTAACTGCAGAACCAGTTGCTGTTAATAAAGCTAACTCGTTTCCACTTGTATCTAAAATAGATGTTCCGATTGCAGGACTTGTTAAAGTTTTATTTGTTAAAGTTTGTGCATTTGCTGCTGTAGTTAATCCAACATCAATAATATCTGGGTTAGTACCATCATTAGCTGATGCATAAATTAGTTTCCAATCTTTATCAGTTGTTCCCCAAGTTACACTTCCGCCTGAACCAGTAACATATTTAAATTGAACTGTATAAGCACCAGAAGTACTATTTTTTACTAAGTACCAGTTTTCTACATCGATAGGAATTGTTACAACTTTATTCCCTGTGATTGCTTGTGCTGATTCTGCACCCAGAACAATTATTCTAGTTGCGAGAGTAGCTCCTGTGGAACCATCTGAAACAGCTAATGTAGTTGTGTTCGCTCCAGCTCCTGCAGCGTTTAAAGTTTGAACAACATATCCACTAGATATCTGTTCGCCAATTTGTAAATTCGTATTTGTTTTTGTTCCCCATGTACCGGCGTTTTCGCCAGTTGCCATAAGTTCTACCCCTAAAGGTGTGTATGTTGATGCCATAATTTTTTTCTCCTACGCAGCGTGATTTATGTCTGTATACTCCGTGTAGCCGGTGATGTCAATGTTTTTATATCCTATTGTTCCAAACCCTGTTGTACCTAATTCTGCCGTTGCTTCTTGACCAGTTAATCCTACAACATCAGAAGGTGCGATAGCTCCTACAGAAGCTGTTGCTGATACGCCTGTTAAAGGTACTCCTATTGCTGGGATAATTGCCCCTACTGACGCAGTTACACTCATACCAGTAAGATCGATAAGTTGAGTTTCAGTTACTTCAACTGAACCAACACCCGCTGTAGCACTTACTCCTGTTACAGGAACCCCTATTTCTACTGTTGGTGTTCCCACAGAAGATGTCGCAGCTACTCCTGTTAATGGTACACCTATTTCATAAGCTAATGATCCAACACTTGCTGTTGCTGAAACACCAGTTAAACTTAAATCGCCAGGGCCATATAATAATCCAGGTGTTCCGACCGCTGTTGTTGCTGATTGACCCGTTAGACCAATAGACATTTCAGTTGGAGTAATTGCTCCAACAGAAGTCGTTGCAACTCCACTAGAACTAACATCTACTATTACAGTATGTGCAGATTCACCCCAGTTCTCAAATCCCCAAGTATCTCTACCCCATCCTGATTCAGGGAACGCGGTAACTGATCCGACTGCAGTGGTTGCTTCTAAACCTACTAAAGTAATAACTGGTTCGTCAGAATCATTCCAAGGTTCTGCTCCCCACGCGTCTCTACCCCAACCAGCGTTTGGTGCTTCTACTGTATCTCCAACAGAAGCAGTCATTGCTGACGGTGCGGTAATTGGTACTATAATTTGTGGGTCCGGTGTTCCGACTGCAGATGTTAAACCTGTCGGTGCAGTAAGTTCAATAAGGAATTGAACTCCTGCTGCTCCTATTGCAGATGTTGCTTGTAAACCAGTTAATAGAACAGAGTAGTCAACACCCCAACCTAAGTTACCCCATTTATATCTACCCCAACCATCAGTGGCTGCGGCATAATCTAAAGTTCCTAAAGAAGTTGTGGCTGATACACCTGTAAGTGTTACCCCTAAACCTGATTCTCCCCAGTTCTCAGTTCCCCATGTATCCGAACTCCATCCTGCTTCGGGAAAAGAAAGAGGTGTTCCTAATGATGTTGTTGCTGATTGACCGGTTAAAGTAAGTGTAACAGTATTAGATTGCCAAGAGTTATTTCCCCAGGCTACTGAAGGACTATCTCCACCCCAGATAGATGCCATAAGGATTTACCTCCTTATGCTATTCTAACTATAGCTGTTGTCGCTGCTTTAGCAGGGAATTGAATTGTGAAAGTTCCAGATGAAACTGCTTTGTCTCCACCAAATGCAACTGCACAAACTGAAGGATCTCCAGATGCAGTATCATTATAAATTAAACATCCATTCGCTGTGAAAGACGCAGACGTCCAAGATATATCATCAAAGTCACAACAAGCTGTTGAAGAATCCAAAGATGGAGTCACACTTGTTAATGCTTTTCCGCCAGCTGTGTAAGCTGTTCCAGATGAGTTTGTAATTTCGTTTGAACTTGAATAAGCTGTAGTCGATGCACTTAAAGTTGCTGAACTTGTGAAAAGTGCAATTTTAAAAGTATTACCTGTAGACGCTGTAAAGTTATGAACGGCTTTTAAAATTTCGTTTTTAAAGCTGTTACATATTGCCGATGTTATTGCCATAATATTTTCTCCTCAATTTATGGTGACGGTGACTTAACTGGTATTCTGACTGTTCCATCAGTGTAGTCGTCTCGTCTTCGTCTACCTAGTTGCATTCCTGCAAACTGTTGTACTGCATTTTTATATTTATTTTCATATAATGTCAAGACATCCATTGGACCTTTTAAATAACTAAATGCTTCTACCAAGCAGGCATATAATAGCCCTTGTGGGAAGTACTTACTTAAATAAGTCCCAGAGGTTTTAGTCCCTAATCCTGCAGGTATCATATTGTAATATATCCTATACAGATAATTAGCATCAGGTGTAGGGGCTATATAAAGCCCTCCTGAAGTAGTATCACCATCCCCTGTGGCACCGCCAAACATGGCATAGTACTTAGGAAATCCTGTAACATCTTGAGCTGTTAAATTTCCTTCTGGCCCAGTTAGCCTATCAGTATACTCTGATAAATAAGTTTGATCTTTTTTCTCTAGCCAAGTACCAGCGCCCTGAGTGTTAGCTGTACTAGTAAAAACTTCAACACCTCTAATAAATAGAGCTCCAGTATCACCTTTAGTGCCTTTACCTGGCGAATTTATAGTATTATCATCTGCTACTAATGTCCCTTCAGAAACATATCTAGCTGAATCCATAGGCAGTTCTTGATTAATTCTAAATTCTGCATTTTCTATAAATCTGCCTAGAACAGCACCACTAAAAACAGTACTATCTACTTCTGCGTAATCTCTAATGTCAGCTTCTAATGCTGAAAGTGTGTATCCTGCCATTATAAACTCTCTATGTTAAGAGGACTAACCACACAGTTAAATCCTCCTCCTGTTGCAGTGCCTGTTGCAGCACTTGGCAACGTTATTGTAAAACTATTTTTTTCTGTAATAGTTGTGTTAGCATCATTAACATAACTTGTCTCGATCAAAGAAGCAACTTTAAATGATCCATAGACCGTGGCTCCGGAATTATGTGCACCTGCTGTTGTAGATGGGGGAGTATACCCTCGATAAAGTGAAGAAGTACCTCTTGTACATCCAGTTAAATCATGTGTCGATCTTCCAGTATATTGAATAACTTCATTTTGATATCTACCCACCAATAAAGGATTAGTAATTGTACCAGCATCTAAATCAGCCTGACTCCAAACTTTTTCAATCATAATAAATCCTGATGTTGGAAAATTTGATCCATCAGTTAATGTAATTGTAGTAGCACTATCTGTAATGTTTCCGTTTAAAGTTGTTTGTAATTGAAACGCATCAACAGAGACTCCACCAACAGGTTCTTTAACTGCAGTAAATCTTAAGACATCATTAACTGAATATCTACTAAATGGAAATGAAACTGTTAGAGTTGTACTTCCTGCAGTCGTAAAAGGATTAGCCGGTAAAAAATCTTGTGTTGCAAATTCTGTTCTAGCTGGTCTTGCTCTTTGTAAAGCTTGTGGATCAGCACTTGTAGGTTTTGGATCTAATTGTGGTTGTTTAGGTTCATATTCTGAATTATGTACAAAAGCACCGGTCCATTCTCTAACCATTTCATTATATGGAAAAGCCATACCTGATCTATCAGATATTGCTAATGCATATTTACCTTGCGAAAAAGTAGTCATTAAGCAATCCCCGGATAGTAAATTTTAGGTGATATATAAGTAGAGTTAGAAGAACCATCTTCATCTTCTGCTCTTAATAATTCATCTTCATATAAAAGTTTTAATTCTTGTGTTCTTTGTGGAGCATATTTAACTGATAAATAATATGCCAAACCTGAAATCATACAAGGTATAAATCTATAAGGAACATCGGTTGCATTTGTGTAAGCACCGACATCGTCAATTCTTTTTGTGTAATAAAAATTAATAAAGTTTCCATCTTGAGCTGCACCTGGAGTTAAGTATAAAGTCATAGTAACTTTATCTATAAATCTTTGAACCCAGTATTGAGTAGGTAAACCAGTAGCAGTTTTATTTGAAAAGCCTTGGTACTGTGATCTGCTAATTTTTGTCATTGGAGTATCAACCGAAGTAGCCTTAACTCTATAGTCGGCTTCTTGTATATCTGTCATTCCATTTGGAAATTGAGTAACTGCATCACTTGTACTATGAGTAGCAGCCGTACTTCCGTTTACGCCTCTTACACAGCCTGTTAAATCTAAAGTTGATATTCCACTGTATGTAATCTGTTCACTATTAATAGTTATAATTCCGCCAGTTGTAGGCATACCTGTAACGTCAGCCACAGGAACTGTCGTAACGCTTGCATTAATACCTGCAGTTAATGTAGTTGCAATTCCTTCAGACGCACCGTCTGCAGGAGAACGATAAAAAGTATAAGTTGCTTGGTCCTCTACTAATTGAACGTTTTGATTTTTTACTTCCCAAAACTGAAGTCCTCTATTACCCCATTCAGAAAATAAAATATTTAAAGATCTTTTTGCTGTTTTTAATTGGTAACCAGAAACCCCTTGCATACCAATACGTTCGTATGCATCTTCTATAATCTCGTCTATGCCTAGGTTCTTATCAAAAACATAAGAGCCGGAAGTGGTATTAGCCATTTAAACTCCTTACGCGTAATAGGCTGTAAATGAATCTATAGCTGATAATGTTACGTAAGGTGCAGTATCAAACTTAACTCCGTTACCACCAAAATTAAAATTTAAAGTATCATTACTCGCACTTCCACCTTTAAGATGAATTTTAATAACGCCCGTAGCAGAAGTATTGTCGTGAATAGTTATTTCACCATCTGCGCCAGTTAAATGTGCATTAATACTTATAATTCTACATGGTCCTAAATCTACAGAAGAACCACCTATGCTTCCTTGTAATTCACCCGTAGATGTTAATTCAATAGAAGCTTTAACATCTGATAATTGTGTACCCATAATTTTCTCCTTAAAAAGTGCTCCCGAAGGAGCACTTTAATTATTTACTAGCTTAAGTTAATATTTTGTTGGTACAAAATAGTAGCTCTAATTTCACCGGCATCAGTTGCACCAGTACTCGTCCACGTCAGTTTTAGGTCTGCAGTTCCTACGTCAGCCCAAGCCAATGCACCGCCAGCTTCTGTTGTTGGATATGCTCTTCCAACTCCTGAAGCAACTGTCACTGAATATGAGTTGAGTAAAGAAGTGTTCCCACCAACTGTATCTCCAATACTGAAAACACATGTAGCATTTCCCATTACTGTAGGTTTATCAAGGACTATGTCAATGATTTGTGAGTTAGCTGGAATAACGACAGTAGTAGAGTTTGCAGCAGAAGCCCCACCCGCAAGAGTAGTTCCTGTTGAAAACGTCTGTGCCATTACCACTTGTCCTGTGTTTTTCACATTAGAACCAAGTGTTGTTCCAGTTGTATTTGAAATCGTTCCCGCTTTTATCGGTCCCGAAAATGTAGTTGTCGCCATAATATCCTCCTAGAATATTTTAAATGTAGTCACCTAGGGTGTGTCGACTATACGCGTCTACACTTAAAGCATTATTATAATGTATAGTGATTAAATTATATATGAATTTTTAGTAGAGTGCAAGAGATCCTACGGGAAATGTACGATTTCAGCGATGTAGCTTTTGATTAAGTAGCTACAGAAACTTCTGGGGCAGCATCAATAATTGCATTTTCTCTATTTGCAATTTTAGATTCTTCGAGCTTGATCTCATTGATAGTGTCTTTAATCGCATTATCAATTCTAACCATGTCTAGAGTATATTTGCCTTCTTGCTCATACTCCAGCTGCCACTTCAACTCCAAGGACCTTTTTTGTTTGTATAGGTCTTTGACCATCAACAACCTCCTCATAGGTTATTCGTTGCATCTTTGGATCCATCATTTCTCCAAG